>Ga0207032_1022_pt3 | contig 21258 bp, 16 predicted proteins | sample Alteio_BWMinCont_38_FD_153308 | JGI IMG/M metagenome (GOLD analysis project Ga0207032, IMG submission 153308) | Enriched cells from forest soil in Barre Woods Harvard Forest LTER site, Petersham, Massachusetts, United States -... | ecosystem: Environmental > Terrestrial > Soil > Temperate forest >... | reverse complement strand
TGCTTAAACAAAGGGATAAAGCGAGAAGACGATTCGAAGAAAAGTCATCCCGCTTCAGCGGCTGCAGGGCGGAGAGGCGCTGCTTAAGGACGTTCATAATTTCTGCGAAACGCCGACATAGAAGCCGCGCCGAGGCCCGAATTGCGGCGCAAACACCCCGATGCCCGTCCCGTCCCTAATTTCGTAGATTTTATCAAACAGATTTACGATATCGAAGCGCAGTGTCGTTGGCTTGCTCGGATCACCTTGCAGGGCGAAATCGCGAGAGATGCCCGTATTGACCTGTGTGTACGACGGTACGTGATCGATATTTGCGAAGCCCGCCCGCAGGCCGCTGCCGAAAATCATCGAGGCGCTCAACCGGGTGCCGTCCCAGAGATAGGAGACGCCCCCCGACGCGGTATAAAGCTGAGTGTGGTCGGTGAAAGTGTCGTGGCTATCAATGAAAGCGAGCGTGGCGGGGTCGAACAGGAACTGGTTCGATACGACACCGGTGGCGAGCTGTCGCGACCAGGCAAAGTTGCCATAGGCACGGAAATTACCATTGGTGTAGGACGATTTGAGTTCGATGCCGACGTTCTTTCCCCGATCAAAGTTGAAGGCGGTTAGCACGTAGGCCGCGCCGAACTGCCCATCGTCGATCATGTTGCGTGCGGCTTTGTAGTAAGCATCGGCGCCGACTTCGAGACCGGGTACTCCGAGCATCTTCTGCACCACGCCGACATCGAACACGTTGGAGCGCTCCGGCAGCACCGGATCATTTTGTGATACCAGAGGCTGCTGCGATGTGCCCTGTACAAGCGCGAGATTGGTCGGTGCGGCCAGCACCTGCGGCGGCGGCGTAAAGTTTCGCGCGTAGCCGGCATGGAAGGTGGTGCCTTCGAACGGCTTCCAGGTCAGGCTGACGCGTGGGCTGAACTGGTTGGCGTCGACGTATTGAAACATCTGGTCGAAGCGCAAGCCCGCATTCAGGGTCAATTGGTTCGTGATCTTCCATTCGTCCTGAACATAAGTTCCCAGCAGCCAGCCGGTCTTGGGGCTGGAATCAAATATGGTTCTTGGCGTATCGGTCGTACCGGCGGTAGGGTCGGTGGGATCGGCGAGGCCCAATACGGTGGAGATGTTGGTGACCAATGAGCGTTCCGCGCTCATGGAAAATCCAAAGCGCAGCGTATGGGCGTAGCCGATGCGCCAGGCGGTATCTTCCTGAATGCCATTGGTATAGCTCTGACGGTAGATGTCGGAAGCCACGCCATTGATCACGAGATCGCCGATCAGATCGGGCCTGAAGTGCAACTGGCTGTAACGGTTGAAATAGGAAAGCTGGTAGTCGATGTCCCCCATCGATTTCTGGTAGGCAAGGACGTTGAACTGGCTGGACTCATACTGGCGCTCATTGAGTGTTGAGGTGTCAAAATTCGACACTCCGAAGGCGGTAAAGCTACTCGGCTGTCCTGGATTGTTCGGAATCTGATAGGCCGTATTCGACACGCCGCTCATGAAGGTCAGGCGGCTGGTAGGATCGAATACGGTCGAGAGGTAGAGAAACCCTTTTTCCTGCGACGTGTGGTCGTGGATCGCCTCACGGGCCGGCGTTGGATTTTCGATTCCCAGATTATTCTGCAAATAGCGCCCGGACAGGAAATACTGGGTTTGTCCGACCGTGCCGCCATATTCGAAACTTGGGGTGATCGTTCCGTGGCTGCCGCCATAGAGACTGACGCTGCCTGAGTTGTTGAAAGCATCCGCCCTGGTCTGGATGTCCAGCACACCCGACACGCGCAAGCCATATTGTGCCGGCAGCGCGCCGGTGATCAGGCTGAGGCTACCGACGATGCCGGTGTCGAGGATCTGGCCGAAGGCGCCGACGCCGTCGGGAAGCTGAACACCGTTGATGCGGAGCTGCGGATTGGCGTGTTCGTTACGTATGTGCAATTTGTCCCGCTCAGCGGTATCTTGCGTCACGCCCGGAGCTTGCAGCAATACCTTGTCCAGGGTGTTGTTGGTGCCCTGCGGCAGCGCTTCAATCGCCTGGTGAGTGAATTCGTATTGGCCTGCACCAACCGGGGCGAAGATATTGCGGCGCGCCGCATCCAGCGTCGCCGCTTTCGATGCAAGTACCTGCGCTTCGGTCGGCGGTGGGCTGACCGGTCGCTGCCGGCGCGCTTGGGTTGTCACGGGCGCCCTTGGACGCCCCGGCAGCTGGGCGCGAGGCGGCGCGGGAACTTCAATCGCAGGGAGCGCAGTGGCGCCGCCGCCCGGTGGAGCGATAGTCTGCGATGACGCCGTTCCTTCAAATCCACACAGCAGCAGGGAAGAACTGAAGATGAGGCATTTACGCTTTAGAGAGGCTCCCATTGTCCCCGAACCCATTGCACCGCAGCATTCATTCATCCTCAAGGATCGGGGTAGCGACGAAGCGTCCTCGCATTTCTCCGAGCTATGACGGTGAAGCCGCCCATCTTACGTTTCCACGTATCGAACTCGTTATCAACAGGCCGGCATAGCGCCAGACAAGGACAACAGCCGCCCGAGCTCGCCGACCCAAACTCCTAGCACAAATAGCGAGACTGGAATGGCATGGCGATGTTCGACTCGTATAGGGTTGGGCAAAGCAGTCCGCAGTTGACGATCGGCCGCGTGCCGATCCTTCCCAGGGAGGGGGCATGTGCCAAGTCTGCAGGCGTAGTTTCATGCGTGGCGCGGCCGCGCTCGGTGCGGCCGGAATGTTTTCATCGCCCCTGCTGGCGCAAGCACGGCGCGTCAACACCGGCGCATCGAAGCTTCCCCCACGCGGCGAGTTCACCATCGCCAATGCCCATGTGATGACGATGGACGGCGTGCTCGGCGATATCGCGGATGGTTCGGTGCATGTCAGGCACGGCGAGATCGTCGCGGTCGGCAAGGATGTGAAGGGCGGCGGGCAGAGGATCGACGGCACCGGCATGATCGTCATGCCCGGGTTGGTCGAAACTCATTGGCATATGTGGAACACGCTGTTTCGCAGCTTCGCCGGCGACAAACCGGCAGACGGCTATTTCCCGACTGTGGCGCGCTTCGGCCAGCAGATGAGCCCGGACGACATCTTTGCGAGCACGCGGCTTTCCGCGGCGGAGGCGGTCAATTCGGGAATGACCTTCGTTCACTCCTGGTGCCACAACGCGCGCAGCGCCGCCCATGCCGAGGCCGATGTCCGCGCGCTCGCCGCGGCCGGCATCCGCGCCCGCCATTCCTGCGGCTGGCCGCAGGGCTTGCCCGACACCCAGTCGGTCGATCAGGCGCCGATCGAGAGCCTTGCGAGAAACTGGACCAATTGGTCCAATGAGGGCCTGATCACGCTCGGTATGGCATGGCGTGGGCAGTTCCGTGCCGGTCCGATCAAGCCGGAGGTCTATCAGCCGGAATTCGACAATGCCCGCAAGCTCGGGCTGCCGATCACGCTGCATGTTGCGAGCGCCCGCAAGGCGGTGAACCAGATCGAGCCGCTCTACAAGGCGAAGCTCATGGGCAAGGACGTCCAGCTCGTTCACACGCTGTCGGCAAGCGCCGCGGAACTGGACATGATCAAGGAGGCGGGCTCTCCGGTCTCGGTGTCGCCGGGCTCCGAACTGCGCATCGGCTACGGCTATCCGCAGATCAGCGAGATGCTGGCCAAGGGCATTCCGCTCGGCATCTCCATCGACTCCTCGGTGCTGACCGGAACTTCGAATATGTTCGGCGTGCTCAAGCTGGCGCGTGACTCCGAGAACGCCAGGGTGGAAAGCGAGTTCAAGATGACGGCGCACAAGGCGCTCGAACTTGGCACCATCGAGGGCGCACGCTCGATGGGGATCGACGACAGAATAGGATCACTCAAGCCGGGCAAGCGCGCGGATCTGATCGCGATCAGCCCCAATGCGCTCAACATGGCGATAGTGACCGACCCGGCACATCTCGTGCTCGAAGCTACCAGCCCGGAAAACGTCGATACCGTCGTGGTCGACGGCCGCATCCTCAAAGCTGGTGGCAAGCTCGCGGGGCTCGATACGCGAAAGGTCATTGCCGAGGCACGCGCTGCGCTTGCCGGCGTGCGCGAGCGCGCGAAGTGGCGGTGAGCACTCTCTGACCAAACGACAGCGCGCCATCGATCACCCCTATTGGCGCGCAATGACGGCCTGGCCGTCTTGCGCCCTGGCGGTTTGAAAATCGATCCGTAGGTGACAAACCCTATCGCGGCGCGCGCTTGGCCAGAATCCGCTGCAGCGTGCGGCGATGCATGTTCAGCCGCCGCGCGGTTTCCGAAACGTTACGGTTGCACATCTCGTAGATGCGCTGGATGTGTTCCCAGCGCACGCGATCGGCCGACATCGGGTTGCTCGGCGGCTCCGACTTCTCGTTGCCGCTGGCGAGCAGGGCCGCAACCACATCGTCGGCGTCGGCAGGCTTCGAAAGGTAGTCTATGGCGCCCATCTTCACGGCAGTAACGGCGGTGGCGATGTTGCCATATCCGGTCAGCACGATGGCACGCGCGTCGGGGCGCTTGCGCTTCAACGCGGACACCACGTCAAGACCATTGCCATCGCCCAGGCGTAAATCCACCACCGCAAAGGCCGGGGCCGCCCGGCCGATCTGCGCCAGGCCCTCGGAGACGCTGTCGCAGGCGGTCACGGTGAAGCCGCGACTTTCCATGGCGCGCGCGAGACGCTCCAGAAACGGTTTGTCGTCCTCGACGATCAGCAGCGAGCGATCGGCGCGCCCAGTCAGTTCGGCGATAGCGGTCACGGTTTGGGTATCCTTTGTCGGACACAGCAACATATGGCGTGGCAACCGGCGCTGCCAAGAGCGCCCTTCGTCGCCCGGCCTTGAGCCGGGGCCCATAACCACCGGCTTTCGTTGGTGAAGAACGTCTAACTACGGCGTACAATTGTGAGATCACGCGGTTGGGTCCCAGCTCAAGGCCGGGACGACGACGAGTTAAGGTGCTGTTTCGCTGGCTATTTCGTCAGCCTCAAAGCGGCTTCGCGGCCAGGCGATCTCAACCACGGCGCCATGGTCCGGAAAAACCCGGTTGGTAAAGGAGACCTTCGCGCCGGTGCGCTCGAGCAGGGTGCGGGCGATAAACACGCCGAGACCAAGACCGCTATGGGCGCCCTGGACCTCAGCGGCACGGCGCCGCCGCGACAGATAGGGTTCGCCGATGCGCTTGAGCATCTCGGGCGCAATCCCCGGCCCGTCATCGGAAATGACGATCTCGACGGCCTCAGTATTCCACCACGCGTTCACCTCCACCGTCGCCCGCGCGAAATCGACAGCATTTTCCAGGATGTTGCCGACCCCATAAAGGATCGCTGGATTTCGGGTTCCGACCGGCTCGGGGGTGCCCGCAACCGCGATCCGGACCTTGATCGCCACGCCGAAATCGCGATGCGGCGCCACCGTTTCTTCGATCAGCGCGGACAACGGCATGCGGTCGAACGGCGCGCCGGTCGAGGAGAGTTGGGTGATCTTGGCCAGAATATCGCGGCAGCGCTGCGCCTGTTCCCGCAGCGTCTTGATGTCGCCCGCGAGCTGACTGTTATCCTGGAGCGACTGCTCCAGTTCGCGCGAAATCAAAAAAATGGTCGAGAGCGGCGTGCCGAGTTCGTGGGCGGCCGCGGCGGCAAGTCCGTCGAGCTGGGTGAGATGTTGTTCCCGCGTCAGCACCAGCTCGGTCGCCGCCAATGCGTCCGACAGTTTGCGGGCTTCCTCGGCAACCTGGAAAGCATAGAGACTGGTGACCCCGATCGCGACGGCGATCGAGAGCCACACGCCAAACAGATAGATCGGCGGCAGCACCAGTGGATCGTCGCCGTCCCATGGCAGCGGGAGATGAAAAAACATCAGCACCGAGGCGCAGGCGACCGCCAGCATCCCGAGCGCGATGGTCAGCCTGATCGGCAGCGCCGTCGCCGAGATCAGAACCGGGGCCAGAAACAGAAAAGAGAATGGGTTCTGCAGGCCGCCGGTGAAAAACAGGAGTCCAGCCAGTTCGACGATGTTCAAGGCCAGCAGCGCCGCGGCGTAAGTCGGCTCCAGCCGCTGCATCGGGTTGAATCCGATCTGCAAGACGAGATTGAGCAGGGCGGACAGGCCGACGATGGCCACACAGGGGGCGACCTCGACATCGAATTCGAGCCCCTGGACCACTATGAAGATGGCGGCAAGCTGGCCGAGCACGGCGAGCCAGCGCAGCCGCAATATTGTGTCCAGACGGACATAGCGGCGCGGATGACGAAAATCGGAGGCGGCGACATCAGTCATTCCCGGAGTTTAGCCGCGCCGTGCCCTGATCACAAATTTGCAAGTTCCGCCTTGGTCAGGCCTCCGTCACGGCCGGGCATGACGAGCTTCTTGCACTTGCCGCCCCGATGGCCCAATGAACGGCCCGCATGATGAATGATGGCGCGATCATATCCCAGCCTGCCGCGGCCGATCCTGCCAAATCGGCCGCGATCGAGGTCGCGCGCCTGATCAAACTCTACAAGACCACCCGCGCCGTCGACGGTGTGTCGTTTCGCATCACACGCGGCAGCATCACGGGACTGCTCGGGGGCAACGGCGCCGGAAAGACCACGACGATTGCCATGATCATGGGGCTGGTACTGCCGACTTCAGGGCGCATCCAGGTATTGGGCCGTTCGATGCCCGAGCAAAGCGACAGCGTGCGGGGCCGGATGAATTTCGAAAGTCCTTATGTCGATATGCCCAATCGGCTCACGGTGCGACAGAACCTGACCATCTTCGGCCGTCTATATGCCGTTGCGAATTTACGCGAGCGCATCGAGAAGCTCGCCGCCGATCTCGACCTTGGCGAATTCCTCGATCGCGCCAACGGCAAGCTGTCGGCCGGGCAAAAGACCCGCGTGGCGCTGGCAAAGGCATTGATCAATCAGCCCGAATTATTGTTGCTGGATGAACCGACGGCGTCGCTCGATCCCGACACCGCCGACTGGATCAGGCAGCACCTGGAGACCTACCGCAAGGAAAATGGCGCGACCATCCTTTTGGCATCGCACAACATGCTCGAAGTGGAGCGCCTCTGCGACCGCGTCATCATCATGAAGCGTGGCCGCATCGAGGACGACGACACGCCGGACAACATCATGTTGCGCTACAACCGGGCAACGCTGGAGGAAGTGTTCCTCGACGTCGCGCGCGGCCGCGTTCAGGAGGGCACGCTATGAGCAGGCTCGCGATCGTCGGGGGTATTGCGCCGCATCGGATCAACGCGATGATCCTGCGCTATTGGTATCTGTTGATGTCATCCTGGCCGCGGCTATTGGAATTGCTCTATTGGCCGGCGCTGCAGATCATCACCTGGGGATTTCTGCAGAATTACATCTCCCAGAATGCCGGTTTTTTCTCGCGCGCCGGCGGCACGCTGGTCGGTGCGGTGATCCTGTGGGACATCCTGTTTCGCGGGCAACTCGGCTTTTCGATCTCCTTTCTCGAGGAGATGTGGGCGCGCAATCTCGGTAACCTGATGATGAGCCCGCTAAAGCCGATCGAGTTTCTGATCGCGCTGATGGTCATGAGCCTGATCCGGCTCGCGATCGGCGTCATTCCGATGACGCTGCTGGCGATGATCTTCTTCGACTTCAATCTCTACGGCATCGGATTTCCGTTGATCGCCTTTTTCTGCAACCTGATCTTCACCAGCTGGTCAGTGGGAATCTTCGTCTCGGGGCTGGTGCTGCGGCATGGCCTTGGCGCTGAAAGCATCGTCTGGACACTGATGTTCGGCCTGATGCCGCTGGCCTGTATCTACTACCCGGTGACGGTGCTGCCGCATTGGCTTCAATATGTAGCGTGGGCGTTGCCGCCGACTTACGTCTTCGAGGGGATGCGGGCGCTGTTGATGGACCACGTATTTCGCGCCGATCTGATGGCGGATGCGCTCGCCATCAACGTCGTGCTGTTTATTGCGTCATTTGCGGTATTTCTTGCGCTTTTGCGTAGCGCGCGGCGCCACGGTTCGTTGATCCAGGGCGGTGAATAGGCCTTTCATCCCGGGGATTTGAGGGGCTTTAAAGCTTGTGTGATGGCCGGGATATATCGATCTGTGCATTGACGCTTTATTACGCTTTCGGCACTATGCTGCGATGCAAAAGAGACGAGGACCAAATGCCGATTGGTGAATTTGGCGGCGCACCGCCCCTGGTGGCCGAAGGCAGTCCGGCGCTTACGACGCCGATGTACTGGATGTACGAAATGGCGCAGGCGTCGCTCAATCCGGCGCGCGCCGTGACTGACGCCACGAAAATCCTGTTTCAGAATCCGCTTAATCCGTGGTCGCACACCGAGTTCGGCAAATCCATCGCCGCCAGCTGCGAATTGTTCGAACGGACCACGCGCCGCTACGGCAAGCCCGAATGGGGCATCCACGACACCGACGTGAATGGCATACGCACTCCGATCGAAATCAGCGTCGTCTGGGAAAAGCCGTTCTGCCGCCTGTTGTACTTCGATCGCAAGCTGACGCGCCCGTTGCGCGGCCCGCAGCCACGGGTGCTGATCGTGGCGCCGATGTCCGGTCACTATGCGACGCTGTTGCGCGGCACGGTCGAGGCATTCTTGCCGACCCATGAGGTTTACATCACCGACTGGTCCGACGCGCGGATGGTTCCGCTGACGGAGGGTCGTTTCGATCTGGATGACTATGTCGATTACGTCATCGAGATGTTGCACGTGCTCGGCGGCAATATGCATGTGATCGCGGTGTGCCAACCTTCGGTGCCGGTGGTGGCGGCGGTCTCCATCATGGAAGCTGAAAACGACCCTTACGTGCCGATTTCGATGACGCTGATGGGCGGCCCGATCGATACCCGCCGCAATCCGACGGCGGTCAACAATCTCGCCGCCGAGCGCGGCATTGACTGGTTTCGCAACCACGTCATCACCAAGGTGCCGTTTCCGCATCCAGGCGTGATGCGTGACGTCTATCCGGGCTTCCTGCAGCTCAACGGCTTCATCAGCATGAATCTCGACCGCCACATGGACGCCCACAAGGCCCTGTTCAGGAACCTGGTGAAGGGCGATGGCGACCTGGTCGACAAGCACCGCGATTTTTATGACGAATATCTCGCGGTCATGGATCTGTCGGCGGAGTATTATTTGCAGACGGTCGATACCGTTTTCATCAAGCATGCGTTGCCAAAGGGGGAAATGACCCATCGCGGCAAGCCGGTCGACCCTTCGAAGGTCCGGCGCGTCGCGTTGATGACGGTGGAGGGCGAGAACGACGATATTTCGGGACTCGGGCAGACCGAAGCGACCCACGAATTATGCAGTTCGATCCCCAATCACCGCCGCGTGCACTACGTGCAAAAGGGCGTCGGCCATTACGGCGTCTTCAACGGCTCGCGATTCAAATCGGAAATCGTGCCACGCATCTCCGATTTCATGGTCTCGGCAGCAAACGTGAAGCCTTCATTGGCCTATGCTGCGGAATGAGCGCGACTTGGCCGCTTTCGGTTCCGAACCAGGCGTTCAAGTGCGAATCAGCGATGATTCCAGACAGGCGTAAGCCGCTGAATTGACCCGTGGAAAGCCCGATTCTCGGCCCTTCAAAGGAATGAACCCGATTTCGGTCCTTGGAACCCGGCAGCAGCCTGCTTTGGAGGCCGATTTTTTTGTTCCAGGCCCATCCTGTAGGGCCCTACGAGGGGTTGGCCACTGTATATTGGGCAAATGATTTGTTTTTGCGCCGAGCGATTTCAATGGCGGCGGATATGGCAGAATCCGGGCGAACTTCTGATCCCCGGAATCGCAGACATGGCCACTCGCGCCCTCCTCTATCGGCGGCCTTACGAACCTTCTCGCCTTTTGGTCAAACACGGCTCGCAAATCTACTCGGTACGGCTGCGCCGCCATCGGCGCGCGCGTCGTTACACCTTGCGCATTCATCCAAGCGACCGCGAAGCGATCCTGACCATGCCGCCGCGCGGCACGATCGCCGATGCCAAGGATTTCGCGCAGCGTCACGGCGGCTGGATCGCCGCGCGCCTTGGGCGGTTGCCGAAGGCGGCGCCGTTTCTTGCGGGCACCGTGGTTCCACTGCGCGGCGTCGCGCATCGAATCGTGCATCGCGCCGGACAACGCGGCACGGTATGGACCGAAATCCGCGACAGCGGTGAGCGGATCCTCTGCGTCGCCGGCGGTGGCGAACATGTCGAGCGGCGCGTCCAGGATTTCCTGAAGCGGGAAGCCCGCAAGGACCTGCAGAAGGCGTCGACCTCCTACGCCCAGGCGTTGGGCGTGAGGATCAGACGGCTGTCGATTCGCGATCAGTCGAGCCGTTGGGGGTCTTGTACAACCGCTGGATCACTGTCGTTTTCCTGGCGGCTGGTCCTCGCGCCGCCATACGTGCTGGACTACCTCGCCGCCCATGAAGTGGCCCATCTTGTCGAGATGAACCATTCGACGCGTTTCTGGCGAGTCGTTGCAAAGGTCTGCGGTCACGTCGAGCGTGCCAAGTACTGGCTCGACACCCACGGCAACGATCTGCATCGCTACGGCATCCAGGACTAGGCTGCCCTAGCGCACGCGAGCCGCTCATCCATCGAGCCGGAGCACCGCGCCCACCAAGAGCAAGGCCAACCTCGTGCTCCCCGAAAAAAGCCGGCTGTTGATCATCAGGCGGCGACGCAGTTATGCGCTTTTGATCAGCTCAAGAATTGCATATGGGTGTTGTCAGGCGGCACGTGGAGTTGGATAAGTCAACGATGCTTGGCGTGACAGTCCTGGGCAGAACCGTGACGGCGGTTCTTCTCCTCACTCAGATGGCCGCAACCCCGGCCCGCGCTGACACCATGGAGGCCGCGCTACTGCGCGCCTATCAGACCAATCCGCAGCTCAATGCGCAACGTGCCTCGGTGCGCGCCATCGATGAAAACGTGCCGCAGGCCTTGTCCGGCTATCGCCCCAAGGTCGCGGTGACCGCCAGTGGCGGCGGTCAACTCATCAATCAACTCACCAATGGTTCGAACGGCAAGAAGATTGAGGAGGGGCCGCAGGGCCCTCACGCAGCCGGCGCCGCCCTGACCCAGACGCTTTTCAACGGCAATCAAACCGCCAACAAGACCAGGGCCGCAGAGAGCCAGGTCCTGGGCGCGCGGGAAGGTTTGCGGCTACTGGAGCAGTCCGTCCTGCTCGCCGCAGCCACGGTCTATATGGACTACCTGCGCGATGCCGCCATCCTGGAGGTCCAGCGCAGCAATACACAGGTTCTCGAAGAAACCCTGAGACAGACACGTCAGCGTTACGGTGCGGGGCTGGTCACGCCCACCGATGTCGCACAATCGCAGGCGCAGCTTGCGGCAGGCCGTACCCAGGAACTCGCCGCCGAAGCTACCTTGACGACGACGCGCGCCAACTTTCGCCGCATCATCGGCGACGAACCCGACCAACTCGCGCCGGGCTCCCCGGTGGATCGCTATTTGCCGGAGACGCTACGGGATGCTGTCAGTCTCAGCCTGGTGGAGAGCCCGAGCGTGACCGCCGCGATGTTCGGCATCGACGTCAATTTCCTCAACGTGAAGGTCAACGAGGGGGCGCTGTTTCCAACCGTTACGTTGATCGCCAGTGTTCAGAAAACCTGGCAGCAGACCATCACGCAAATTCAGCAATTCAACGCTTCGGCGACGGCCCAGGTGAGCGTGCCGATCTACCAGGGCGGTGCGGAATATTCGCTGATCCGGCAGTCGAAGGAAACCCTGGAGCAGCAGCGCCTCAATCTCGAGCAGGTCCGCGATCAAGCCCGCGCTGATCTTGTGACGGCCTGGGGGCAGCTGTTGGCAGGCAAGGCGCAGATCGTATCCTCGCAAGCCCAGGTCTCGGCGTCGGAGATCGCCCTGACCGGCACGCGCAGCGAAGCAAGCGTGGGTCAACGAACCGTACTCGACGTGTTGAACGCGCAGCAGGCGCTGGTCAACGCTCGCATCGCGCTCGTTACCGCGCAGCACGATCGCGTGGTTGCGTCATATGCCGTCTTGAGCGCGGTGGGACGGCTGTCGCCCAGGGTGCTCCACCTCGCCACCCCGATCTACGACCCCGGCGTTCATTATCATCAGGTGCGCGACAACTGGTTCGGCGTTCGCACCCCGGACGGCCGCTGAATCCGCAAGCGCAAGCGATATCCAGACGACGCTCCACGCGCAGACCGCCGCGAAAATCTACCGTCCGAACAGCCGGTCCATCAGCCAGCCGTCCAGTCCGCTCGCCGCCTCGGGCCGAACCGATGCTCGCGTCGGCGCCGGCCTGCCGGCGATCGGTGCGAGCGGCGGGTTGGCCGCGATATTGGCTTGCGGCGTGGCCTGCACGATGTTCGAGAACAAGCCGCTTGCTTGCGAGCCCGGCAAGGCCGCGACCGGCACGCCCTGATGGGCCGCCTTCATGAAACGGGTCCAGACTTCCACAGGCAAGCCGCCGCCGGTTGCCTTCTTGGTCGGCGAATTGTCATCATTGCCGAGCCAGACGCCGGTCACGAGATTGGAGGTGTAGCCGATGAACCAGGCGTCGCGGAAATCCTGACTGGTCCCGGTCTTGCCGGCGGCCATCCAGCCCGCCAGCTCCGCCTTGTGCGCGGTACCGCTCAGCAGCGTCTCCTGCATCATGGTGTTCATCATTGCGACGTTGCGGGGTTCGATCACCTGGCCCAGTTGATCGGCGGGCCGCGCATACAGCACCTTGCCCTCGACAGTACGGATCTTGTTCACGACATGTGGGTAGACGCCGAGGCCCCCGTTTGAAAACGGCACATAGGCGCCGACCAATTCGACCAACGAGACTTCGGAGGTGCCGAGCGCGATCGAGGCATTGGCGTCGAGCTTCGATGAAATGCCGAGCCGGTGCGCGGTGCGCACCACATTCTTGGGACCGACTTCGAGCCCGAGCCGCACCGCCACCGTGTTGAGCGACATCGCCAGCGCCTGCATCAGCGTCACCGCGCCGAAATATTCATGGCTGTAGTTCTCGGGTTTCCAACCCTTGACGTCGAGTGGCGCATCCTGCCGGATTGTCTCCGGCGTAAGACCGGCTTCGATCGCGGTGAGATAGACGAAGGGCTTAAACGCCGAGCCGGGCTGACGCTTGGCGGTCACCGCGCGGTTATACTGGCTTTCGGCATAGTTGCGGCCGCCGATCATCGCGCGCACCGCGCCATCCGGTGTCATCGCCACCAGCGCGCCCTGGCTCACATTGAACTTGACGCTTTTCGCCGCGAGCTCGTCGATCACGGCGGCTTCGGCGACGGCTTGCAGTTTCGGATCGATCGAAGTTTCGACCACGACACTCTGGTCGATCTGGCCGATCAGATCGTCGAGCACCTCACCGATCCAATCCGCCACATAATTGACCGTGCCGGCGCCGGCCGGCTTCACATGGTAGGAGGGATGCCCGATCGAGGCCTGTGCCTGCGCTTCGGTGATGAATTTGGCTTCCGCCATCGCGGCAAGCACCGTCTGCGCGCGCTGCTCGGCGCCCTCAGGGTTGCGATTGGGCGCCAGCCGTGACGGCGACTTGACGAGCCCTGCGAGCATCGCGGCCTCCGCCAGGGTCACGTTTTTGGCGGACTTGCCGAAATAGCGTTGAGCCGCGGCCTCGACGCCATAGGCGCCGGAACCGAAATAGACGCGGTTGAGATAGAGTTCGAGAATTTCGGCCTTGGAGTGCTTGCGCTCCAGCCACAACGCGAGTTCGACTTCCTGCAACTTCCGCTGCAATGTGCGCTCCTGGGTCAGGAACAGATTCTTGGCCAATTGCTGGGTGAGCGTCGAGCCGCCCTGCGAAACACCGCGATGCATAATGTTCGCGACCGCCGCACGCGCGATGCCCACGGGATCGATGCCGTAATGCGAATAGAAGCGTCGGTCCTCGATGGCGATAAAGGCCCTCGGCAGGTAGGGCGGCAGATCCTTCAGCGCGACATTGGCTCCGGCCATTTCGCCGCGTGTCGCCAGCACGCTGCCGTCGAGCCCGGTGATCTGGATCGTCGGCGGCCGTTTCGGGATTTCGAGCGACTGGATCGCGGGCAGATGCGCGCCGACCCAGACGATGACGCCGACCATCGCGATCGCGCCCCACAGGCCGAGCACGACACCCCAATAGAACAGCCGCAATAGCCCGCCGCGCGCCCGGCCTGTGGACTTGCGCTTGCGGCTTGCCCGGCTGGCGCGCGGCTTCCGCTCGCGCGGCGCGTCGTCATCGTCGTCGTCCTCATCGACGATCTTGGGTTTGGGGGTCCGTTTCTTTGGCTTCTCTTGTTCGGCCGGGGCGACGCGATCCCGCGGCCCGAGACGCAATTCCGCGAGCGAGGCGCCGAGGCCGAATTGCGGCTCCTTGCGCCCGCTGCCCTTTTTCCGTCCCCACGCCATACGCGAACGCCCACGTCACCCCATCCGGGTCAAGGTAGCGGGACCGGTTTAAAGCCGTCTTAAACGATGGTTAATTGGAACCCCGGACGTGATGCGCGATCGCCTGAAGGACAAGGCGTTCAGATAGGCTTAACCCTACCATAGGCAGGAATTTGTGGCTGCCAAGCCGGCAGAGCATTACTTTTTTAGCGCCTGCACAAAGGGCCGCATTGATTTATCCAAGCGGATCATTGAATCAACGAGCGCATCATGAATCTTTGGCCATTCCGCTTGGGGAGAGCGGTATCCGCCTTCGATGATTTTTCGGATGCGACAAGCTCGCTTCTCAGGAAGGTCCTGCCACTCAAGATCGCCACCGAAGGTGGCTTCGATAGCTGACTTGTGCGCCTTCAGTTGTTTGAAGATTTCAAGAGTTTGATCATCGTTGCCCGCGCCGAGATCGATATAAAGCTCGACCTGTGATTCGTCCTCTCTTACAGCATAGTTGAGGCTCAGACCTGCCTTTCCGATAGATCCACCGATCCAATTGTAGATGCCGGGATTCCTGTTGGCATGAAGTTCCGTTTTTGTTTTTGCCAAATTAAGAAGTTGAGACCAGAATTGGTATCTCAAATCGTAGCGCTCAGCGCGATGGGCTTTTCCCGCCTGTTCCTTCGCCTTGATCTGAGTTTGATAATCGGCTGCCTCAGGAAGAGGAATGATCTGTTGAACATCTAGGAAGATGCCTCCCAACTCATCTTTGTATGGCCGAAGTCTAATGCAAGTGACATCGACATCGTGTTCGTTCAGCCACATCACCGATGTGGTCAGTTCTTTCGAAAAGTTAGCGGATGCGAGGATGATCCGAACATCTGGGGCAAATTTGTCCTCTTGAGGTTCATCCCAATCAAGAAACTCCAATATCTCCTTCTGGGCCTCCTCCGGATTGCGCGCTGTATTGGTCAAGTACGCTTCGTGAGCATGAACGAGTTGCGAAAATGTCATCGCCGAAATCATCGCGGCGTAGCGAACTGCCTGAAGCTCCATATAGCCGCCATCTTCCGTTCGCTTCAACTCAACTATCACAAGGTTGGCAACCCTATCGAGACAAAGAAGATCAATTCGACGGCTGCTATCTACCCACTGACCAAACTCCTCACATATGACCATCAAGTCAGGGGCGAGCGCTTGGATTTGGGTCCGAAGTAACCGTTGTAGGTCTTTGCGCTCCAAAATCCCTTCAGCGCCAAATTGGGTACCGGAGAGAAGAGTCAGGGCGTCCTTGGTCAATTTGTAAATTGCCACGCCTTACCCGATCACAGTCATAACAGTATTACCCCCAACGGGGGCTTTGACTTAGCACATTAAATTCTGGGCGATGGCGGCCTCAGTTCTGACGGTTAAAATGAAGCCAGCATCAGCCGGAAACGCCCGAGTCCACGAGGATGGGACCAAACAGCTCCCAGCGCTCGCCGTTGAACTTCATCATCTGGAATTGCTTGTTGACCCGATAATCATCGGGCGTGGTGTTGCCGACGATTCCGGGCAGCGCAAGGTCAAGCTGGACATCCCTCAGGTTGGTGGCCTGCTTCATCACGTTTTGACGGGTGAGATCGTCGCCGCATTGCTTCAAAACGTGGACCATCAGCTGCGCCGTACTGTAGCCGTAGGTATTGAAGCTGGAATTCTTGTCGCCTTCCGGGAAATACTTCGCCATGAATTCGAAATATCTCTTCATGCCCGGATCGTCTTTCCAGGTCGGATCGAGCGGATCCTTGCCGTAGTTGACGCTGATGACGCCCTTGGAAGCCTCAAGCCCTGCGGGCTGCATCACCGCGCCCACCGACGTGGCGTTGATGTCGAGGATATGCACCGGCTTCCAGCCGAGTTCGGCGTTCTTCTTGATCGCCTGCGCCGCAAACTTCGGCGTCGATGCGTTGAAGAAGATGTCCGCGCCGGCCGACTTCAGCTTGAGGATTTGCGAATCGATAGTCGGGTCGGTCATTTCGTAGGACGCCTCGGCCACGACCATCGTCGCGGCCTTTTCGCCGAGACCGGCCTTGATGCCATTGAGATAATCCCTGCCGAGATCGTCGTTCTGGTAGAGGATGCCGACCTTGGCGTTCGGATATTGCTTGAGAATGTATTGGCCGTAGATGCGGCCTTCGACGAAGTAGTTGGGGTTGAAGCCCAGCGTCCACGGGAAGTTTTTCGGGTCGGTGAATTTTGTTGCGCCGGTGGCGGCGAACAGTTGCGGGACCTTCTTCGTGTTGAGGTACTTCTGGACCGCCGCGTTGGAGGGGGTGCCGATGATCTGGAAGGTAAGCAATACCTCGTCACTCTCGACCAGCTTGCGCACCTGTTCCACGGCCTTGGGGGGACTATAGGCGTCGTCGTACTGGATCAGGTTGATCCTGCGGCCATTCACGCCGCCTTGCTGGTTGATCATGTTGAAATAGGCCGCCTGGGCCTTGCCGATGGTGGCGTAGGCGGAAGCCGGTCCGCTGAATGGCACGGTCTGGCCGATCTTGACCTCGGTATCGGTCGCGCCGGGGTCGTAGTTTTTCTGCGCCTGGGCCGACGCCGAAAGCGCAAATGTAACCGCCATTGCGGTGATGAAATGAAAGAAGCTGTTGCTCATGTCGCTGCCTCACCTGATTTTTTTATTATACCGACGATCTGTCCGACGATCGATGACGTCATCGCTCCGGTGCGATACTGGATGAACGATCATGGCAATGCAAGGCAATGAAGGGTGTAAAACGTGAACGCCTTCAGGCCAGCCAGAGCGGCGCGATCACCGCACCGGCAGATTTCTCATTCAAGACGATTGGACAATGGCGTTAGCCGGCCGCGCCGGTGTCCTCGATGATCGGTCCAAACAGTTCCCAGCGCTCGCCGTTGAACTTCATCATCTGCATTTGCTTGTTGATGCGGTAATCGGTCGGCGATGTATTGCCAACCATCCCGGGCAGCGACAGGCTGCCTTTGAAGTTCTTCAGGTTGGTCGCCTGCCGCATGACATTTTCGCGCGTCAGATCGTCGCCGCACTGACGCAGGATATGGACCAGCAATTCTGCCGTCGAATAGCCGTATGTGTTGACGGTGTTCTGCTTGTCGCCATCCGGGTAATATTTATCCATGAAGGCGAAGTACGCCTTGATACCGGGGTCGTTCTGCCATTGCGGATCGCCCGGGTCCTTGCCGTAATTGGTGCTGATGATGTCCTTGGAGATATCGAGCCCCGCCGGCTTGAGCGTCGCCGACACCGGGCTCGCATTAATGTCGATGATGTGAACCGGTTTCCAGCCGAGGTCGGCGACCTTCTTGATCGCCTGCGCTGCGAATTTCGGCGTCGAGGCATCATATAGTAGATCCGCACCAAGCGATTTCAGTTTGACGATTTGCGAGTCGATTGTCGGATCCGCCAATTCATAAGACGTTTCACCGACAATCATCGTCGCGGCCTTATCGCCCAGGCCGGTTTTCAGACCGATAATATAATCTCTGCCGAGATCGTCATTCTGATAGAGCACGCCGATCTTGGCGTTCGGATAATTCTTTAGAATGTAGGCCGCATAGATGCGTCCTTCCGTCTGGTAGTTGGGATTGAATCCGATCGTCCAGGGGAAGTTCTTCGGGTCGGTGAACTTAGACGCGCCGGTGGCTGCGAGCAGCTGCGGCACCTTCTTGACGTTGAGGTACCTCTGCACGGCCGCGTTCGAAGGCGTGCCGATGATCTGGAAAGTCAACAGAACTTCGTCGCCTTCGACCAGCTTGCGCACCTGCTCCACCGCCTTGGGGGGACTATAGGCGTCGTCATACTGGATCAGGTTGATCTTGCGGCCGTTCACGCCGCCTTGCTCGTTGATCATGTTGAAATAAGCCGCCTGCGTCTTGCCGATGGCGGCGTAGGCGGAGGCCGGTCCGCTGAAGGGTACGGTCTGGCCAATCTTGATCTCGGTATCGGTCGCACCGGTGTCGTACCTTTTCTGCGCCTGGGCCGACGACGCCGATAGCGCAAGTGCAACCGCCGTGGCGGTGACGAAATGAAAAAGGCTGTTCCTCATGTCGCTGCCTCACCTTAGGTTTTTGACGATGCCAATGATCTGTCTGTCATTGCTGCCGCCGATACTGGATGGACGAATATGGCAATACAAGCTGATACGGGTCGGAAAGTTCACGCCAGCCAGAGCAGGACCAAAGCGGCCGCGGCGGGCGCCGCCTGGACCAACAGAATCCGGCGGCTGACGGTAGCCGCGCCATAGACGCCGGCGACGATCACGCAAAGCAGGAAGAACACCTTGATCTGGAAGGCGAACCCGGGAATGGGCTGAACCAGTCCCCAGACCAGGCCAGCGGCAAGAAAGCCGTTATAAAGCCCCTGGTTGGCGGCCAGTACGGCGGAATCAGCCGCCTTTTCGGGCGAGTTCCGAAAGGTCTTCAGGCCCAACGGTTTGGTCCAGAGGAACATCTCCAAAACCAGAAAATAAACGTGCAGGGCCGCGACCAGCGCCACCAACGTGTTGGCGATTGCGTTCATTTTGTTCTCCCCCTAAGACGCAAGGCGAATGATCGCCCCCATGATGATAGCACGCCACGGCGGTGACGGCCGGCAACGAGGCAATGACCATGACAGGCCATATCGATCCGACCAAGGAAGTATTCGCCCGGTTTCGCGACAACAATCGCGAAGGGCCGATCCACATGCTCAATCTGGTTCGCTTACGCGACCGCGCCGCCTATCCGGATGGGCGGATCGCCACCGGCGCGGAAGCCTATGCCGCCTATGGCCGCGACAGCGGACCTATATTCATGCGTGTCGGCGGCAAGGTGGTCTGGCAAGGCAGCTTCGAATTGATGCTGATCGGACCGCCGGACGAGCACTGGCATCACTGCTTCATCGCGGAATATCCGAGCGTTGCCGCCTTTGTCGAAATGATCCGCGATCCCGTCTATCGGGAAGCCGTCAAACACCGGCAGGCGGCGGTTGCGGATTCGCGGCTCATTCGCCTGCAGCCGCGCGCGGCCGGCAAGACCTTTGGCGAGATTCCGGAACTGCGGTAGAGAACGTTGACCGGGCCTACGCCGCGGCCTGCTCGTTGGCCAGCAAATGGATCAGCGCGCTCTTGATCGCGGCCTGGCGCGTCGGCGCCGAGATCTGCGCGCCAAGCAGGTCGGTGACGTAGAACACGTCGCGGGCGCGCTCGCCGAAGGTCGCGACATGGGCCGAGGCGATGTTGAGGTTGAGCTTCGAAATCGCTGTCGTCAGTTCATACAGCAGGCCCGGTCGATCGAGACCGGACACCTCGATCACGGTGTAGCGGTCCGACCACTGATTGTTGACGGTTACTTCCGGCTCGACCACGAATGGACGAGCTTTGCTGCGGCCGGCGGCCCGGCGCGCCACCACTTCGGGCAGCCGCAGCTTGCCCTCCAGCACATCCTCGATCATCTCGCCTATCCTGGTGGCGCGGCGCCCCTCATCCTCGTCGCGATCATATTCCCGGGTGATCGCGATGGTGTCGAGCGCGCGGCCGTCGGTGGTGGTGTAAATCTGCGCATCGACGATGTTGGCGCCCGCCGACGCGCAGGCGCCGGCGATGATCGACAACAGCCAGGGATGATCGATCGCGAGGATGGTGAGTTCGGTGACGGCGCGCGCTTCGTCGAAACCGACATTGATCGCCAGTTTGTGGCCGGCCTGCTCGCTGGCGCGCAGGAAGCGGGCATGGCGGATCTTGCGGGGCAGTTCGACCTTGAGCCAATATGCGGGATAGTGCCGCGCGATGTAGGCATTGAGTTCCTGCTCGGGCCATTCCGTGAAAGCCGCGCGAAACTCCGACTGCGCCACGGCGATGCGCTGCGCGCGGTTGACCTCCGAGAAGCCCCCGGTCAGCACCGGTTCGGTTTCGTAATATAGCGTCCGTATCAGTTGCGCCTTCCAGCCGTTCCAGACGCCGGGCCCCACGCCACGGATATCGGCTGTGGTCAGGATCGTCAAAAGCTTCATCTGCTCGACCGACTGGACCACGGCGGCGAAATTCTCGATGGTCTTGCGGTCCGACAGGTCGCGCGATTGCGCCACCGTGGACATCGTCAAATGCTGTTCGATCAACCATGCGACCAACTCGGTATCGGCCGCGCTGAAGCCGAGCCGCGGGCACAGCCGCCGCGCAACTTTCGCACCGGCAATCGAGTGATCCTCGGGGCGGCCCTTGGCGATGTCGTGCAGCAGCGTCGCGATGTAGATCACCGCGCGGTGTTCGGGGCGAATCTTGCGCATCAAATCGCTGGCGACGACGAACTCGTCGTTGCCGCCGCGCTCGATCTCCTGCAGGTAGCCGATACAACGCAGCAAATGCTCGTCCACCGTATAATGGTGGTACATATTGAATTGCATCATCGACACGATCTTGCCGAAGGCGCGGATGAAATGGCCGAGTACACCGGTTTCATTCATCCGCCGCAGCACGACTTCTGCGTCGTTCCAGGTCAGGATTTCCATGAACAGCCGGTTGGCCTCGGGATCGTCGCGCAGCTCGGTGTTGATCAGCTTGAGCGAACGCGTCACCGTCCGCATGGCATCGGGATGAAAGGCCAGATTGTTCTTCTGCGCGAGGCGGAAGATCCGGATCAGGTTGACCGGATCGTGCTTGAAGACATCCGGTGCGGCGAGATTGATGCGGTTGTTGTCGACGATGAAGTCGTCGCTCTCGGGCACCCGCCGCCGGTTGGTGCTCGGCCGGAACCGGGCCATCATGCGGCTGAGCACCGGCACAGGCTTGGCCTGCTGGTCTTCCAGCTTGGCGCACAAGATCGCGGTGAGATCGCCGACCTCCTTGGCCACCAGGAAATAGTGCTTCATGAAGCGTTCGACATCCTGCAT
>Ga0207032_1124_pt1 | contig 21457 bp, 18 predicted proteins | sample Alteio_BWMinCont_38_FD_153308 | JGI IMG/M metagenome (GOLD analysis project Ga0207032, IMG submission 153308) | Enriched cells from forest soil in Barre Woods Harvard Forest LTER site, Petersham, Massachusetts, United States -... | ecosystem: Environmental > Terrestrial > Soil > Temperate forest >... | reverse complement strand
TTCATAGGGATAATGACCACGATCGTGGACATGACAGAGGACATGACCATGACAAAGGGCACGACAAAGATCATGACCGAAAATAACTCCAAATTCAAGTTAGTTAAGCTATTCCATGAATTACGGTCCATTAGACCTTCTCATCATACAGCCATCTCCCTTTTGCAATATTGACTGCAGTTATTGTTATTTGCCCGAAAGGAGCAATACCAATAAGATAAAAGCGGAAACCGTCGAAAAGCTTATGCAGCGGGTTATTGAAGCAGATTTAATTGATCAGCGAATAACGATTGTATGGCATGCTGGTGAGCCGCTTGCGGTGCCGCTATCTTACTATCAAACCTATTTTGATATTATAAATGCAAACACACCGGGGCATGTAAAAATTAAGCATTCGATTCAATCCAACGGAATGTTAGTGACCGAAGAATGGTGTCGCTTTATTAAAGAAAACGAGATCAGTATTGGCTTAAGTATTGACGGGCGGGAATTTCTGCATGATAAGAACCGCGTAACCCGTTCCGGAAAAGGCACTCACGCTAAAGCACTTGAAGGAGCTGCCTTACTTCAAAAACACAATATTCAATTTCATGTTATTGCTGTCATCACAGCAGAATCATGCAAATATCCTGATGAAATTTTCAATTTTTTTAATGGACTGGGTATCCATTACTTAGGTCTAAATTTTGAAGAAGTGGAGGGAGGCAACACGACCTCATCCTTTGACCATGGAAGATCAGAAGATGTTTCTTCATTCCTCAATCGTTTGTATGAATTACAGGAACAAAACGACCATCAAATGGTGATTCGTGAATTCCTTAATTCAAAACAAGGCATTATCGGTGATCCTTTCGCAGAACATTATAAGGTGACAGATGGCATGCGCTTTAATCACCAGACTACACCATATGCCATTATATCAGTAGATTATGAAGGCAATTTTTCTTCTTTTTCGCCTGAGCTTTTAGGTCAGAAATCAGAACGCTACGGTGATTTCGCTCTTGGCAATGTATATAACAGTAGTTTAAAAGATGCTTTGGACACAGCAAAATTCCGGCTGATAAATGATGATATTCAAAATGGCATTGCCGCCTGTAAATCTACCTGCGAATATTTTTACGTTTGTGGCGGCGGCGCGCCATCCAATAAGTATTACGAAAATGGCAGTTTCAATTCTACTGAAACACAATTCTGTAAACTATCCATCAAAGCCCCAACGGATATTGTTCTTGCTCAACTCGAAAAGGAAGTAGGAATAAGGAGTTAGAATGAAATGATCAATAAATTCAATTATCAATGATCAATAATTACGAATCAGAACTAGGTGAAAGAAGCGGATCATTGATAATTGATCATTTCTTAATCAATGCCCGTACGGAATCAGCTTTGGCTTTGTCATGAATTCCATCATAAGTCAATGCCAGGTTTCCTATTACAGCCGCATCATTGGGTGTAAGTTTAAGTATTTTTTTAAATAATACAATTGCTTCATTAGGTTTTCCGGTTAAGCCGTAGCAGTTGGCAAGCTCAAGCATATTCTGGATGTTATCCGGTTTTATGGCCATTGCTTTTTTGAAATAACTTATGGCTGATTTATAATCATTTTTCATAGCCAGGTCATTTCCCGAATTAAATAAATTCGCGAATTCGATTTCCTTTGGATCCTGCTTATTATTTACCACAATTTTTTTTACGACAACGGTTTGAGGATGGATATTAGCACTTGCGGGTTTATCCTCCCCAGGGAAAACATGTACATCAAATCCTGAAGATTTCTTAAGGTCTGCAGCATGTTTTATCGCATCAGGGTACTGAGGATTTACCTCCATAGCCCGATTGTAATAGTAAGAAGCGAGCTTAAGATTGCCCTGATTCTGAAAAAGAACGCCCAGGTTATTATAACTGGTTACAAGTGCCGGGGCAGTCTCAATTGCTTTCTTGAAATATTTTTCCGCAGAGTCGTTATTGAGGTATACACCCTGATATGCATACCCGATCTCACAATATGCTTCACCGAAATTGGTATCAATTTCATAGGCTTTTCGCAATTCTGCTACCCCTTCCACAAAATAGGACTTCTTTTTTGAAGTGTCTTTCTCTATCGCAGCTTTATCGATCAAAGCTGTTCCGAAATGCCTGTGAACCTGGGCGCTGTTTTCAGAATGGTTGACGTCATTGCCAAAAAGCGTGATATTGTCTTTCCATTCAGGATTCCTTGTAATCGTGACAAAGCTAAAAAAAATGAATACTGCAAAAACAGCAAGTACTGCCGTTAAATTCTTCTTAGCCCATTCAAAAAGCTTCAGTTTTGCATCTTTTTTTTGATCGGCGATAAGTGAAAGGGCGTATACAATAATTATGGCATAACCAAGGCATGATGCATATAGAAAGCGTTCCGCAAATATCCCTCCCCGGAGGTAAACAAATCCCATGGAAGGTGCAATTGTGATAAAAAAGACTGCTAATCCGAGGCTCCAGATCGATCTATTTAATAATCCCTTAAAAGCATAAAAAGCAAGCGCCAATAAAGAAACTAACCCAAGAAGCGCGCCTAAATCTGTCCAGTGTGATGCCGGAATCTGGTTATATGAATAATCATAACTAAGAGGCAGTGGATATATTAGTTTTTGCAGGCATATCCAGAAAATATGGAACGTAGAAGGCAGTTTCACAGCATGTTCTGCATATGGGTAATTTATGATGTCATTAGGAATGGTTCCGCCGTATTTTCCCAGGAAGTATCTTTTCTGAAGAAAAAACAAAACTGCAACGGCTGCATATGGCAATATCCTTTTGAGAACTGTCAGAATATTCAACCCCGAATAAAACAGAAAAAGCGGAATAAGCGCAATACCTACTACCGCAGTTTCTTTTGACAATAAGGCCAGGTAAAAAAACACAAGACTCCAAATGAGATGTTTATAATTTTTGGTTTTACTATACTTGAAAGCAAACAACAATGTTATAAAAGTATTGAGAAAGCTAAGAATTTCATCACGGCTTTTAATATTAGCAACCACCTCTGTATGAACAGGATGTGCCATGAATATCAAACAGATCAAAAATGCAAAACCAGGATGCCTTGTTGGAAACATTTGCATGAGAAACAGGAAAAGGATAAACCCTGATAGTCCATAAAGGAGGGCGTTATCAAAATGATTTATGGAAGGATTATCGCCGAAGAATGCATGTTCGATTGCAAATGTAATAAGGGATAGCGGGCGATAATAGCCCAGGTTCAGATTTTCAAAATACCAGAAATCTATCGTCATCAATTTTGGGATACCCGGGATACCTTCCATGACAAACTGGTTTTTGGGAATTGCATTGAAATCATCAAGTGCATACCCATTCCGTATCGTATTCAAGTATAACAGAAATCCAATTGCTGCAATAACCAATGCATAAAGCCGGATTTCCCTTATTGACCTTGAACCTGAAGCAGGTAGCGGAATATTTTTAGTAATGTTTGCCAAAACGTATCAATTTAAAACCAAACCTAAATAAAACAGTTGAAAAGCGATGCAAGCTAACAAAAAATTCATAAGAATCAGAAAGGGCTTTCATGCTAAATTTGATATGAGTTTTTATCTTCACTAACCTTGATATTTATTTATGTCCAAATCTTTATATCAAATCAAAAGATCTCGCCAAAAATAACAAGTTCAAAAAATTATTACCTTTGTACATTAAAACCTCGCAATATGAAAATCTCTTTACGAATTTTATTTGCCGCAATCATTCTTTGCAGCTTTTCTATAAGTTCCTCTTTTGGCTCAGGTAAGGGTTATAACATACCAGTTCATTCTGTAACCATAAAAAAAGTTGACTCATCCCAGACAGTTGCTACGATCCAATTAATCAATTACGACACTTCGGCGGGCTTTCATATTGACACCATCAACTGGGAATTTATTCATGACGGGTTTGCTTTCACCGGCTGGAACTATAATTTCTGCGATTTTGCCAATTGCTATTATTCGCCAAATTTACCAAGCGGTAAAACAGATTTACTATCATCCAGAACAAACGGGATTTTTAAACTTACTGTTGACTCATTTAACAAACATGCGTTTTCAGCAACCATGCTGATTAAAGTATGGGACAATAAGGATGTTAAGAACCCTGATACCATCTCTATTACAATAGATGCAACAAGACTCGGTATCGAAAACAACTTGCTGGCTCCGACCTCATTAAAATTATTCCCGAATCCATCTGCAGATTATATTAATATAGAATCAACTATAGCAGGATTTGAGCCTGTTAAAGCTGTTGTTTATGACGCTTTAGGCAAAGTGGTTTCAGAACAAAATATTTCGGGTGAAACAACGCGTTTACCTGTGTTCGACCTGCCTAAAGGCGTTTATTTCCTGAAAATGAACGACAGGAATAACCAGGAAGCTGTAAAGCAATTCATAAAAGACTGATCTGCATAGAAAGGGTTGGACATATCCCGAATAGCCCCTAAATCCTTGTCTTCTACAGGCAGGTCCTGAAAGAGACTTACGATCAGTGTTATTTGCACGATTGTAACATTTAATCAGATTTGAATACTATGGTAGTGCTCTTTAGGGTCAGGGTTAATGCGTGTAACCTGTAAACCCCCGTCTGTTTAGAATGCTGTTACATGCCAGATTATTTTAGAAATTATCTGATTTATTAGTAATTCTAAAATGATGTATCTCGTAATTTATTCATTCTCAGAGGAGAAAATCAATATTAACTAAAAACGTTAAAAAAATCTTAATTATGCTTCAAATCATTGCAGATTTAGCGGAATATATTAAATTGCACCCCACTATCTAAAGAAATTAACAAAAAATGAAACGAATTTTACCAATCTTAGCACTGTTCTTAACATGTTTCGGGCAGGCTTTTAGTCAGAATTACTTTATTCTCAATAAAGTAGGTACCGGTTCTGACTATGTAATGACAAATGCAAGTGCAGCAATATTGCTGACAAGTGCTTCAGGAACCCTGAATGATGTGTTGAGTACACAACAAACCCTGCCTTTTAACTTTAATTTTTATGGTCAAGCTGTCACTTCATTCAAGGCAAGTGATAATGGTTATATTACATTTAACAGTTCTACGGAAACTGTAAGCCGTGCTACACAATCCAAATTGCCTGATACGGCTTCTACTACACCGAAAAATGCCATTTTTGCTTTTTGGGAAGATTTACAACTACAGACAGACGGTAATTTTCCCGGTCAGATCGCAACATGGACCTACGGCACAGCTCCAAACAGGGTCTTTGTTATTCAATGGCGCGTGGTATCCCCTAAGGGATCATCTGGTCAGTTTGCATATTTTGCAATCCGTCTCTATGAAGCCGGATATTTCGATGTAGTGCATAATTACGGCTATGGTACCTATGCATGTACCGTTGGTTGCCAGAACAGTACTGGAACAGTTGGTCTTGCAGCTCCTAATAGCGGCAGTATTGGCCTGGGATGGAGCAATGGTAATTATACTCCGAATACTAGTGTTATTTTCGAATTTCACTATGCAACCATGAAAAATGACATTGCTCTGTATAATCCGAGCCTGGTACCTACTAACAATCCGATATTAAGAAGAACCGTTCCTACATTGATTAAAGGCGACGTTGTAAATTTTGCAGGAAGTATATATAATTTCGGAACTAACACGATCAAAACATATACCATCAATTATAGCATCGATGGCGCTACTCCTGTTACAAAAGTTCAGGTTTCCACATTGGATTCATTGGGTGGATACGAAAGTGTACCTCTTCCAGCATGGACTGTTGTCAATCCTGGACAATTTCATACCATCAAAACCTGGATCAGTTCTGTAAACGGACTTCCTTTGGTTGATACTTCAAGCTATTCAGCACAGTATTCTGTTTTTGTTATAAATGGCACCAATGAAACTTCTGCTAAAAAAGTACTTGTTGAAGAAGGGTCAGGCGCCTGGTGTGGTTATTGCCCTGATGGACATCACACACTATCGCAAATCCTTGATAATGACCCTAACGTCATAGGTGTTGTAAACCATAATTCAGATGGAATGGCATTGTCATCAACCGGTGAAGTACTTAATTCTACGTACCAGGTGGGTTTCCCTTATGGAACCGTTGACAGGCATTTATTTAATGATGCAAATATAAATTCATCCACAGTAGGTTTATCAAGAAATGTATGGGCCCAGGCTGTTACAGAATCTGAAAACACCCCTTCTATTCCTGTGAAACTTGATATCCTTACCAAATCATGGGATGCTTCAACAAGCACAATCAGTTTTACCGTTACAGGTAGTTTTGCTGATTATGCAGGAGGTGATATCCGAATCAATGCCTATGTATTGGAAGACAGTGTTCGTGGCCCCGACAAAGATCCTGATAGCTATCCTGGCGCTGGTTGGGATCAACACAATTATTATAGCAAAAACTGGCCAAGTGGCGTAAACGACCCTTCAAACATTCTTTACAATGAGCCTCCAAGAATTGTTGGATATTTCCACAACCACGTTTTGCGTGCTATGCTTACCCCTGGCAATAATTCAGGAACGGGTACAGGTACCTGGGGCGCTCCGTTATTGACTGGTACTGCAAGAGACATTGCTGCACCGCAATCAACATTCACAAAAACATATACCATTAAACTGCCAACATATTCTGGCAACCCTGGTGCAACGGTAAACTATTCCGGAAAACCAAACAGTGGTTATGCTGCTTCTGACGCATTCTTTTCTACTATAAAAGGAACAGCATACAATAATCCTCAGAATATTAAACTGGTTGCATTTGTTTCTATGTACAATGCCAGCGACCCTACATATTGTGAAGTATTAAATGCAACTGAAGTTCCGCTTTTGGGCTGGAGCGCCGGTATTGCCAAATACAACCAGAATGTTGACAAAATCAGTCTGTATCCAAACCCTGCTCAAAACAGCACCAATGTTGAATACACATTGTTGAATAACACTGATCTCACGATTGATGTATATAACGTAATGGGACAAAAAGTTCAGAGCGTTGCTACAGGAAATCAGGTTGCCGGATTACACACAATGAATTTAGATGCAAGTCATTTGACCAATGGATTGTATTTTGTGACTTTTACAAGCAATGGTGAAAAAACCACAAAACAACTGATGATTCAGAAATAAGATCGTTTTAGATTGTTATAAAAAAAGCCTCCTGGTTTCAGGGGGCTTTTTTTATGGTTTATAGTTCAATACAAATTTTTTCGTCCTTTCTAAAATAATTGCATTACCCCTGCGTTATGGATATAACAAAAAATAAATATTCTGCCTATGCATGATAGTTACACTCAAAACGATCTCATATTATTTATTTACGACGAAGTCCCCGAAAAAGAGAAATTTAATATCCGAAAGGCCCTGGAAACAGATCCTGATCTATATTTCGCTTATCACCAGTTGCTTCAGGTTATCGGGAATCTGGATACATTAAATTATGAGCCCCATCCATCAAGTGTGGAACTTGTACTGGAACATTCGCACCACGAAGAGCATTTTCATTAAGATTTCGCCTCATCCTAAATCCTTCTCCGAGGGAGAAGGACTTGCTCTGTTCGAAATTTTTGGTTTAATAACATATTAAGTTCTTTCTAACTTATTAAATAGAAAGTACCAGACACAAACTATAACCCATTAGTTCTCCCCTCTCTGAAGGAGAGGGGCAGGGGGTGAGGCCTTATCCTGGCAGAGTTCCGTTAGGACTCTATTGGTAGAACGGGGGTGTACGAAACAAATATATTTGTTATCGGCGCCCTCTTTTTTTTGAGTATTGATCATCTCAAAACCAAGTTCTTTCAACCTGATAATCTCATTATCAATGTCTTCTACTTCAAAAGCAATATGATGCAAACCTTCGCCATTCTTTTCAATAAATTTAGAAATGGCGTTATCGGGATCAAGTGATTGTAAAAACTCAATTTTGGTGTCTCCAACTTTAAAAAAAGAAGTCATAACCCCTTCAGATTCTACTTTTTCGATTTTGAGCAACCCAATTTCAGACAGTGCTCCAAACATCTTGTTTGCTGATTCCAGGTCTTTGACCGCGATGCCGATATGGTCGATTTTATTAAACAAGTTAGTAAATTGGTAAGTTAGTGATTTAGTGCACGCTTTCTTTTATTCGCAATATTAAACTGTTTTGTTCAAATCTCACTGTTTTAACTCGCAAATCACAAACTTACCAACTTGCCAACTTACTAACTTCATAACTTACCAATTTCCAGAACTCTTCGTACATTTGCGTTGTTTTGAATGAATCTAAATAAGGATTCAAGTTGCCACAAAGACGCAAAGACACGAAGAATTAAGGCCAAAACTTAGCGTCTTAGTGCCTTTGTGGCGAATAAAAGATAAATAAGGATTATGGCTGAAGAAAATAAACTGCTGGAGGAAATAACACAAAGCGACTACAAGTACGGCTTTGTAACGGATATTGAGCAGGATACCCTGGCGCCTGGACTTACTGAGGCAACGGTCCGATATATTTCTGAAAAGAAAAATGAACCCGAATGGATGCTGGAATGGCGTTTGAAGGCATATAAGCACTGGCTTACCCTGACTACACCCACCTGGCAAAATGTGCATTTCCCGAAAATAAACTACCAGGATATCATATTTTATTCAGCCCCAAAGCAAAAAATAACACTAAACAGCCTCGATGAAGTTGATCCTGAGCTATTAAAGACTTTTGAAAAACTCGGTATTTCACTTGATGAGCAAAAAATGCTCTCTGGTGTAGCTGTTGATGCTGTTTTCGATAGTGTTTCGATTGCAACCACCTTTAAAACAAAACTCCATGAAGCAGGGGTTATCTTCTGCTCTATGAGTGAGGCCATACAAAACCATCCTGACCTTGTAAAAAAATACATCGGCTCAGTAGTACCTTTTACAGATAACTATTTTGCAGCCCTTAATTCTGCAGTTTTTAGTGATGGTTCTTTCTGCTTTATTCCAAAAGGCGTTCGCTGCCCCATGGAACTATCAACTTATTTCAGGATCAATGCGTCCAACACGGGTCAGTTTGAAAGAACATTGATCGTGGCTGAAGATAATAGCTATGTAAGTTATCTCGAAGGTTGTACTGCCCCTATGCGCGATGAAAATCAATTGCATGCCGCGGTTGTAGAACTTGTAGCCCTGGAAAATGCCGAAATAAAATATTCAACGGTACAAAACTGGTACCCCGGTGATAAAGATGGCAAGGGAGGCGTTTATAATTTCGTTACCAAGCGTGGCAATTGCCTCGGCAATAATTCCAAGATATCATGGACCCAGGTTGAAACCGGTTCCGCCATTACGTGGAAATACCCAAGTGTGATCTTGAAAGGTGATAACAGTATCGGGGAGTTTTATTCCGTAGCTGTTACCAATAACTACCAACAAGCTGATACTGGTACAAAAATGATCCATGTGGGTAAAAACACAAAAAGCAGGATTGTTTCTAAAGGTATTTCTGCCGGATTCAGTCAGAACTCTTATCGTGGACAGGTAAAGGTGAACAAACGCGCGACCAATGCACGTAATTTCTCTCAATGTGATTCCCTGCTCATGGGTGATACCTGTGGGGCGCATACTTTCCCATACATAGAAGTCGATAATCAAACAGCCCAGGTAGAACATGAGGCCACTACCTCAAAAATCGGTGAAGATCAGCTTTTCTATTGCAATCAACGTGGTATTGATACCGAACAGGCTGTTTCATTGATTGTGAATGGCTATTGTAAGGATGTTTTGAATAAATTACCCATGGAATTTGCGGTTGAGGCGCAGAAGTTGTTGGCGATTAGTTTGGAAGGTAGTGTCGGATAGTTATTTAATGCAGTTGGAAACTGCTTTTATATTTGCGAACCAGTTACAAACTGGCCCGAGCTGGGGTAAAACTCAATGTGATAATATGCTGATGTGATAATGTGCTAATTGGCTGACGCATTCCATTTTTTAATTAGCACATCATCGTATTAGCTAATTAGCACATTAGCTCCTGCTTTCGCAGTATTGTACATGAATTTCTGCATATCCCATGCCGATGTTGGGCATCGTTCGGCACAGAGACCACAATGCAGGCAAACATCTTCATCTTTCACCATCACACGATGGGTTTGAGGAACCGGTTCACTCACCATGATATCCTGGGTCAGGTTAAGCGCTGGTGCTACCAATCTTGTTCTCAGATCAGCTTCATCTCCATTTTCAGTAAATGTAATACATGAAGTAGGGCAAATATCTATGCAGGCATCACATTCTATACATTTATCAGCCGTAAATACCGTTTCAACATCACAGTTCAGGCAGCGCATGGCTTCTTTGTAGCCGGTCAGTCCATCGAAACCTAATTCAACTTCCAGTTTCCTGTCCTTTAACGTTTTTGATTTCTCAGCCTGTGGAACAATATATCTCGGATCGGTAACAACATAGCTATCATAGCTCCATTCATGTATTCCCATTTTCTGACTCACGAGATTGGTCATCGGGTGCGGACGATTTTTCAGATCTTCTCCATTGCAGAACAAGTCAATGGATATGGCAGCCTGGTGTCCCTGAGCCACAGAAGTAATTACATTTTTAGGCCCGAAGGAGGAATCCCCGCCAAAAAATATTTTTTCATGGGTTGATTTAAACGTATCCGGATCAATAACCGGCATATCCCATTTGTTAAATTCAATGCCGAGATCGCGCTCAATCCATGGGAAACTGTTTTCTTGTCCTACGGCAATCAATACATCATCAGCTTCTACAAATACATCCGGTTCACCGGTTGGAACGAGACTTCTCTTACCATTTTCATCATAAACGGCGTGGACTTTTTCAAAGGTCATCCCGATCAGTCTGCCGTCTTTTATTTCGTATGTTTTTGGTACATGATTATCCATTATCGGGATATCCTCATGTTGGGCATCTTCCTTTTCCCATGGTGATGCTTTCATTTCATTAAAAGGACTGCGTACTATCACTTTTACATCTTCTCCGCCAAGCCTTCGGGAGGTACGACAGCAATCCATAGCTGTGTTTCCACCGCCCAATACAATCACTTTTTTACCAATTTTCGTGGTATGCTCAAAAGCCACACTGGCCAGCCATTCTATCCCGATATGGATATTTGCTGCCCCTTCTTTGCGGCCGGGCAATTCGAGATTACGTCCTTTGGGAGCGCCTGTCCCAACAAAAACAGCGTCATAATCCTTTTCAAGCATCTCTTTCATGCTTGCAACATAGGTATTGAAATGGGTGTGAATGCCCATATCAAGGATATAGTTCACTTCTTCATCCAATACTGAATGCGGCAAACGGAATGAAGGAATCTGGCTGCGCATCATGCCGCCACCCTTATCCTGTTCGCAATAGAGATCAATCTCATAGCCCAGAGGTGCAAGATCTCTTGCAACTGTCAACGATGCGGGTCCTCCTCCTATCAGTGCGATACGTTTCCCATTTTTTATTTCGGGAACTCTTGGCATCATGGATTTAACATCCCCTTTATTATCTGCCGCAACCCTTTTCAACCTGCAAATTGCCACAGGCTCTTCTTCTACCCTGCCACGTCGACATGCAGGTTCACAGGGGCGGTCACAGGTCCTGCCGAGGATGCCCGGAAATACATTGGATTCCCAGTTGATCATATATGCTTCAGAATAACGCTGTGCCGCTATCAGCCTGATGTATTCAGGCACGGGGGTATGCGCAGGGCAGGCATACTGACAGTCAACTACCTTATGAAAATACTCGGGGTCTTTAATATTTGTAGGCGTCATGAGCTATATATCTATGCGTTTAAGTCTTATGGTAGGTAGGAGAAACAAAAGTATAAATTTTTTGGGATGAGAGGGCAGGTTTAGAGGAAATAATAAGTTGTCAGGCAGCAGGAGGCTGCAGGCTTGTTACATCCTTAGCGTGGAGGCTAAGGATAGCAACGTAAAATCATATAATCATTTCAAATTCCCACTCGCATCTAGTCTCATCAAAAGAATATCGTTCCCATTTTTGCCTTTGGCGAAACCAGTGGTACTACCTGTCACGGCTATACTTCCATCATTTAGCTCAACCCCGGCTCGTATTACGGATGAACCTGCCGGAGAGAAGGATTTCTCCCATTCTTTATTCCCATTTGCATCAATTTTCAAAAGATATCCATTGTTATTTGAGTTTGCCAGTGTGTTTTGGTATTGGCCCGTTATCAAATAACCTCCATCTTTGCACTGCGATACATTTTGTGGTCCTGTTGCAAAGCCATTATAAGAATACGTATATTCAAATTTGAGCGCCATATTCTTATCAAGATTCAACATTAGAATAGAACTCAGGTTTGTGGCATGGTCGCTCCTGGTTCCTATGACAACAAAGCCTGAATCAGGCTTTGTTATAAAAAATAGCGGGTTATCACTATACCTTGTTTGATTGTCATCAACAGAGACAGTATCCCTTAGCGCAGTACCTGAAGTGGTACCGAAAAACAGTTTCCAGGGGTCGGTCCATTGCCATGCCTGATGACAGAATTTTTGCCCGAGTATTTTTAAGGGACCGTTTGGATAAGTACCAATCACATCAAGCCATATGGTATGACCGGAAACATTACCGTTATCGTTGTACGTATATGTATTGAGGTATTTGTGGTTAATGTCATATACATACACAAAATTATTAGATGCACTTCCGCCGTTCGAATAGCCATTTGAAAATGCCTGATAATATTTTCCATTGGAATAGATGGCATCAGATCCCTGGTACTCAGAAGGTACTGAAGCATTATTAACAGACCATAGAAAGTTTCCTGAACTGTCAATCATTGAAAACCAATTGTAATCGCTACTCAGATAAGTGCCATTGTTCATAGACCTGATGTAATCAACAGTAAATGTGTCTTTTATAATGGATTTATGCCATAATAAATTTCCCTGGAGATTGGTTTTGCAAATAAAAAGGTTGCCGGGGCTCGTCCCTTCCCGCCCTATGATCAATAGATTATTATCTTTAGTTTGTTCAATATAAGCACCATAGGATACATTTTCTGAAAAATTAAATTCCTTTATGAACCCTACCTGGGTTTCAGGTGAATTCGGCCCCTTTTTACAAGCGGAAATTGCCAGTATTAGAAGGATTACAATATAACGACAATATGTAAGTCTATTTCCCATAATCCGTTAATTTCCCATTTTTATCAATCCCAGCAAGACCAAATTGATTACCCTTATTCAAGACATTGCTGGTGATGGCCAACCCCACATTAAATCCCCCTGAGGTTGCAGTGGCATTTTCAATAGCGAGACTGTATTCGTTTACAGGCATATCTGCTTCATAAGTAACGTCTCCTTGGGCGGTGATACTTAACAGATATGGAAGGGAAGCCGCATAAGTATTGCTATAACTATATCCGCCAAGAAGGTAACCTCCCTTTGCATTGGGGCTGAAGCAGGTAAGGAAATTTGCGCCTGATGATTTGCAATTCTTGCTCCATAAAAGAGTGCCTTTATAATCGGTTTTAAAAATCTTGATCACACCTCCTGTGTCATTTGATTGAGTAGCTGTGATCAATCCGTCGCCCGTGTTTATTATTCTGGAAACAATAGCGCTGCCACTGCCAGAATCTATCTTTAACCACAACAATGTATGCCCGTTAGCCCCGCCAAAGCCAGCCACAACAGGATAAAATGTGCTTTGATCATTAACGGCGCTGGATTTGACAACACGACCAATAACAGCAAATCCGCCCGGGATATCAACCACTCCTGAAAAGTTTGAACGATAATTTTTTTGCAATTGTACTATAACGTTATTATATAATACATTTCCATTTTGATCTAGCTTAACAATGTAAGATTGAGCAGTATATCCTGAAAAATTCGGGTTGTTTGGAGCAGCAATAAAGCCCACAATAACCAAACTATGGTCGGCCATTTCTGTTACATCATAGAGATCGTCCGTATAAATATCTCCAAAGGTCTTTTGCCAGAGCAAGTTGCCATGCGCATCTACTTTCACAACCCAGCTATCATTGTAGTAATCGCCCCTGGTAGCTCCATTGCCATAAGAGTTTGTTGTCCCCGTCATAATATATCCACCATCAGAAGTCTGCAGAACCTTGTTAAACTGATCGGTTTCGGGACCACCATAAGTCTGTTTCCATTGCACGGCTCCTTTCGAATCTGTTTTTAGCAAAAATCCATCTGTATTTTTTGTCCCGCCAGCAAACTCATATCCACACATAATATTACCTCCATTACTGGTTTGCTCCATAGAAGTAAGGGTAGCACCCTGGCCTATCCGGTAAAAAAGGATCGGAGAAGTCGAAATATTTTTTGTTGGATCTACTTCTGTCTTCGTGCAGGAAAAACAAAAGCACAAAACCATTAAAATAAGCGCACTATGGCTGTATTCGAATCGCATTAAATACAATATTAGTAAAGTTTGAAAGGAAATGCAAGTTTTGCGAAATAACCTGATCATCAGCAGGAAACCATTAGTACGGCGTTCCACCTTCCCTTCCTGCTTTCATGGCCCTGATGTACCAGTCAAACTCCTTTATAAACCGTTCGGCACGTGAAGGTGCTGCGGGATCAGTCGGATTTCCTTCATCATCAAAAGAGGTTTTGATTTTCGGAATATGATATGCAATCGGAATTGCAGGCATCCCAAGCTCCGCGGAAACCGAACGCAACGGTTCAACAGCTCTTGCACCACCAAAATATCCCTCTGAATAAGAGACAATGCCCGCAGGTTTGAAAAAGAATTCTGATTGAAAATGATCCAGCATATTTTTCAGAGCTGGCGGAATACCATGATTGTATTCTGCAGTTACCAGGATAAAACCATCTGCGGAAACAAAAATATCATGCAAATCCTTGAATTTCTGCTCTGGGTCTTTCATTTCTTTATACATGAAATCCAGCATAGGCAGATTATAGATTTTACAGTCTACCAGAACTGTTTCCATACCAAAATCATTAAGGCATTTCTGTATAAAATATGCTGCTTTATGGCCTTGTCTTTCTGTGCGAACTGATCCTAATATTATAACTGTTTTCATTGCGGAAAAATTAATAAATCTTATGAAATGAACCGAAGGAAAAATATCAATCTAATTGACGTTAAAATTCTTATCCTTTTTCAAATCATTTATTATGTCTGCTGTGAATCTTTTTGCACCACTTCCCCTCATATGACACATATCTACAAAATCACTTTCAGGCATATCTGAATCATATTTATTTATAAAAATTACATTTTTACAATTCTCCATTATACTTTTCTCTATGCCCTTAACGCTATTCGACCTTAAAGAAGAATACTGTATCCGTCTTCCTGGCGAAAAGCATATAATAATCTTATTTACAAGCTTTGACTTTTTTATTATAAAATCAACATAATCCGCCATGTCCTTTTCTGAAAATACTGCCTTTGAAAAATTCCACCTTTCTTTACTTATTACGAATTGCGGGTCATTAAACAAAATAGTTCCCGTGGCGTCAAATACCAGATAGGAATAATCGCGGCTTTCATCTTTGCGAATATATTCTTTGTACATAGAAATGCATGCCAGGTATGTATAAAAATCGGATGCTACATCAACATAATCAATGAATTTGTTTTGAGAAAGTGGGTATCCAAAATTCTTTTTAATATCAGATTCTCCAAAATCTTCAAAATACAGATCCATCATAATGGTTTTATCTTTCGTCCAGATATTGAAATCATCAAAATCTGCAGGTTTCATTCCCCATGAAGATAAATTAATAACAGGAGTCTTAAAAGAATCCTGAATCTGCTGACAATCCAGGTTATTAAGACTCATAGACGAACCGATAATCAAGAATTTACTTCGATTGAACAAACTTTCGTGTTCATGTATAAATTTTGCTTTGGCGTTGAAAGAAACCGAATTAGATGTAAATGGCAGATTAATTTTTCTGTTAATCCATAACATAGAGGAAATTAATAGAAATATCAACAATATCAATAAAAGGAAATACTGTGAAATTTTTATAAGAAACCTTCTCATCAGAATTTAAAATAAATGAATGAATTATTAGCACCTAACTTAACATATATTGCAATTCCCATGATTATATATACCAGATAATACATTTTTTTCAGGCTTCTTTCGTCTCTTCTCCACCACCAATCGAAAAGGATAAGAGGTATTATATATGCAAGTAATAATTTCAATCTCGGCAATTGAATGGGGTTATGATAAAGGCTAACACAAATATGCTTCAAATACAACAATGCTGATTCAATTCCAGGATTTGCCCTGAAGAATACCCAAGCAAATGTTACGAAAGCAAAAGTACCAAGCATCTGGCTTAATTCTTTAAAAGACGGGTATTTTCGGTTCTGTGCCACGATGTCTGTAACATGCTTCCGATTTCGATTTAATAATAAAAGAGGCAAGAAACCACAAGCATGTATAAAGCCCCATGCAATGAATTTCCAATTAGCTCCATGCCAAAACCCACTAATGAGGAATATAATAAATGTGTTTCTTATCGCCTTTGCCCTCCCATTTCTAGACCCACCCAAAGGAATATATAAATAGTCGCGAAACCAAGATGACAATGATATATGCCAACGTCTCCAGAACTCAGCTATATCGCGTGAGAAATAAGGAAATTTAAAATTACTAAGAAGTTCAAAACCCAACAATTTAGCTGTACCGATTGCGATATCTGAATAGCCACTGAAATCTCCGTAAATCTGAAAACTAAAAGCGATGGCCGCAACTACAAGTGTTGATCCATTTTCAAATTGATAATTATTAAAAACAGAGTCTACATAAGAAGCCAGTCCATCTGCGATAACTACTTTCTTAAACATACCCCAGATAATGAGGCGGCAACCTTCAATTGCCTGCTTGTAATCAAACGTCCGGCGACTTTGAACCTGCGGTAGCAGATGGTGAGCTCGTTCAATAGGGCCTGCAACTAAAAGCGGGAAAAAACTTACGAAAACAGCATAATCAATATAATTTTTTACAGGTTTTTGATGCCCTCTATAAATATCGAATACATAGGACATACCGTGAAAAGTATAAAATGATATCCCTATCGGCAAGGCAACACTTAAAAGCACGGGATTGGTATGAAAACCCAGTAATTCAATACCTTGCTGAAATTGTGTGATAAAAAAATTAAAATATTTGAATAGCCCGAGAATACCAAGATTATTGATAACGCTCAGCCAAAGGAAAAACTTTGATTTTTTCTTATTTGCAGATGCCACCTGAAAACCAAAATAATAGTCAAGCAGCGTACTTAAAACCAAAAGACCTAAAAATCTGTAACTCCACCATCCATAAAAAAAATAGCTGGCAATTAATATCAACACATTTTGCCAACGTAATGACTTATTGAATACAAACCAATAGAGACAAAAGACAATTGGAAAAAAAACAAAAAAGGCAAATGAATTAAAAAGCAAGAGATCTACTTATTTTTTTCTGCGAATCTACTCTTTTTTGCAGATTCACAATGGGTATAAATTTTGGGTACCTGATAATGTGTTACATCGCTTTATATATGATAAATCTAATTTATTAAGATGATAAAAAAATATCGCGATTTTAACCCATTTGAAAGCTAAAATCATAAGCAGTCAATTTATTTCACTTTCTAATACGAAGAAATCCATTATTATTCAGAAAGTTGGAAACATATTGTAAGTTTGGGCGTTATTGATATTTTAACCGGGTAGTCAGCGCCGGTCTCCACTAAAAACCCTAATCAGGCAAATCATCACCGAATTTAAATAGGATTCATATGTGTTTTTCACCCGTAGCCAGCTTTTCAGCAAGCGCAGTTTTGTTAACTGCCGGTGTTATAGCGATCAAAGAATCTAAATTCACGGTAAAGCTTCCTTTCGCTGTAATTCCTGTATTTTTTGCAATTCAACAATTTGCCGAAGGAATCCTCTGGCTGGCATTGGAAAATCCGGAACATGCAAATTGGCGAAGTCCCGCAACTTATATTTTCCTGATTTTTGCTCAGGTGTTGTGGCCATTCTGGGTTCCCTTTTCTATTTATATGATGGAAAAAAAGCAACCTGCGAAAAACATTCTTAAAATACTTTCCCTGCTTGGAGGTATGCTTTCTGTTATTTTGCTTTACAGGATAATAGTTTCGCCTGTTTCGGCCGGGATAGATTGTAATCATATTTATTATAACCTCATCATTCCGCATTCATTTATTATCCCAACAGATATATTCTACCTGTCGGCGGTGTTGGTACCTCCGTTTATATCCTCGCTAAAAAAAACAAGTCTGCTGGGCGTTATTATGATATTTTCGCTCATAATTTCCCAGATATTTTATACCAGGGCCCTGATATCTGTCTGGTGCTTTTTCTCAGCTATTTTAAGCGTCGTGGTTATTTATATCCTGTATAAAATACCAAAATCAGACCGTAAAGATTACCAGGATTTTCGTAGTTACTGATAATGTTCGGAATTGTATTGAACATAATTTTCGTAGAATTGTTGACTGATTGACCTGCTATCATTTCAGGAAACTAATAATTTATATATCTACTAAAAAAAACAAATTATGAAAAAGAAAATCATTTTTACTTCAATGATGGCGCTATGTTTTGCATTCGCGGTTTCTGCCCAGGACGATCATCGCCAGGACGATCGTCGCCGTGACGACCAAAGGAAAGACATGCACAGAAATGACCGTAAAGTCATTCATCACAGACGTCATGTAAAGAAAGTTGAAGAAAGGCATGATGATCATCATCCGGATGTAAGGCATGATCAGAGATAAGTTTCGATTCGGTTAAGAATTGAAATCATAAAATTAAAAGCCCCACATATTGTAATATGCGGGGCTTTTGCGATTCAAGTAGTCCGTAGGGGAATCGAACCCCTATTACCAGAATGAAAATCTGAGGTCCTAACCGTTAGACGAACGGACCATGTCTGTCTAAATAAGGCGGCAAAATTAGTAATAATATTTGAACCTTTACCTTACCCTGTTAGAATTTTTTATTCTTACCTTTGCAGCGCCTTTAAATAAAGGAATTGTTACCTATTTATTAAATTTAAAAAGCTTAAAATAAACAAGTTATGAATTCAGTAAAAGTTGCCATTAATGGATTTGGTCGTATCGGTCGTTTAAGTTTCAGGGCCCTTCTTCAATATCCTGAGATCGAAATCGTGGCTATAAATGATATTACAGACAATAAAACCCTTGCTCACCTTCTGAAATACGATTCAGTTCAGGGCATGTTTGCCGGAACCGTTGGCCATGACGACCAAAATCTGATCGTTGATGGCAAAAAAGTGGCTTCTTTAAAAGAATCTGACCCAACCAAACTGCCATGGGCTGCCATGGGTGTTGATATCGTTATTGAATCAACCGGTCGGTTCACAACCCGCGAGCAACTTGAAAAACATATTCAGGCAGGTGCCAAACGCGTTATTATCTCGGCTCCGGCCAAAGGTGATGTGCCTACATTCGTAATTGGAGTAAATGATGAAAAGCTTACCGCGAATGATCTGATCATTTCAAATGCATCCTGCACTACAAACTGCCTTGCACCAATGATCAAGGTGCTGGACGACCTCGTTGGCATCGAACAGGGATTTTTGTCAACCATCCATGCTTATACATCTGATCAGAAACTTCAGGACTCCCCACACAGCGACCTTCGCAGGGCCAGAGCAGCTGCAGTTAACATCATCCCTACTTCAACCGGTGCCGCCGAAGCTGTAGGTAAGATATTGCCGCACTTAAACGGCAAACTTACCGGAGGTTCTTTCCGCGTTCCGGTTGCAACGGGTTCCATAACTGATTTTGTCTGCACCGTGAAAGGCGATGTAACAGTAGCCCAGATCAATGAAGCTTTCAAAAAAGCCTCTGAAGGTCGCATGAAAGGTATTTTACAATATACAGATGAACCACTTGTATCTACAGATATTATTGGTAACAAACATTCATGCATCCTTGATTCTGACCTCACTATGGTAAATGGCCGTCTTGTAAAAGTTGTAGGCTGGTATGATAATGAATCAGGATACAGCAACAGGCTGGCACAGATTACTTCTATGCTTGGGAAGCTGATATAAAGAGGTAAAACGAAAGGTAACATATAATGATAAGCGCCCGCCCTCAGCACAACCAAGCCTATTCGCTGGGTTGTGATAGGAGAGTGTTATAGCTTCACTATGACTCATTAAATTGATACTACAGTGAAAGTAAATATTCTTTGGACAGGAGTCGAATATTATTCTTTAGAAAACTGCGTATTAACGACAACGAATTCGGGTTCGGAGGCTAACTCTGTAATTATTGGCTTGTATGACGATAAAATTTACAGGTTTGAATATCAAATAAAAGCAGACAAAAATTGGAATACAACTTTCGTTCAAATAAAAAGCCAATTTGACGACATTAAAACGTCGATAACTTTTCAAAGTGATCTCAAAGGCAATTGGATTGTCGACGGAAAACACGCTGAGCTATTTAATGGCTGCACCGATATAGATATATCCTTAACACCTTTTACGAACACTTTACCTATTAACAGGCTTAAACTCGCGAAAACCCAAAAGTGCCAGATTAAGGTAATATACTTCAACCTTTTGAAACAAGAGATAATTGCGGTTTCGCAAAGTTATAGCGTGATATCAAAAGATGAATATAAATACGAAAATGTGCCAAACGACTTTGAAGCGGTCTTAAAGGTTGATGACTTAGGTCTGGTTATTGACTATCCCGGTCTATTTATCAGAACTGAAAAGAAAGTAAGCGACTATCACTAAGTATTCTTTAATCGAGTTAAAGAAGTGAATACTGTTAATTGCCCCCTTATTAACTGAGCAAATTTCCTTAGTTTTGGTTTTCTTTATCCTGCTATGATCATAAAAGCAAAGTTCTTTATTGCCTTTTTGTTGTTTGCAGCATTTGCTCTAAAAGCAAGTGCAAATGATTCGTTGCCGCGTTATGGCGTTGCTTCCTATTATGGTAGAAAAGCAAACCATCATCGTACGGCATGTGGCGAAAGACTTTCAAATGATAGTTTCACGGCAGCATATAAAATTTTACCCTGCGGCACTTATCTGAAAGTAACGAATATTAAGAATGGCAGATTGGTTATCGTCAGGATCAATGACCGGGGTCCGCACCGAAAAAAACGGATTATTGATCTATCTTATGCCCCCGCACGTAAACTCAGGCTCATGAATTGCGGTCTCGCGCAGGTAAAAGTAGAAATAGCAAGTCCGGAAGAAATCAGGAACAAGGACAAACTAAATGCCGACTCATTGGGAATTGATAGTTCGATTTGCACAAAACCGGTTACAAAGGCAACGGAAAAGGAACCGGGAGACAAGATTTACACCATCCAGGCAGGGATTTTTAGTTTAAAACACAATGCCGATAACATGAAATCCTATTTGAACCACAATGGCATTGATGCTGTTTTGGAAGAAAAGATCCACTTCAAAGGAAAGGATTGT
>Ga0207032_1123_pt1 | contig 21748 bp, 18 predicted proteins | sample Alteio_BWMinCont_38_FD_153308 | JGI IMG/M metagenome (GOLD analysis project Ga0207032, IMG submission 153308) | Enriched cells from forest soil in Barre Woods Harvard Forest LTER site, Petersham, Massachusetts, United States -... | ecosystem: Environmental > Terrestrial > Soil > Temperate forest >... | reverse complement strand
AATTTTGTGTAGGATGGCAATGTTCGTGTGGCACCTTTAGCCGCCGAAGCCGAATCGATCCGTTGATTCTGGTGCTCCGGCAGGCCAAAAAGTTTTCATCACGTTAAGTTCTATTTAGTCATTCCAGGGTGACCATTTGAAGCCGGTGATTTTTTCATACATGCCAATAAATACACTTTTGAAGGGGAGGAGAGAGCTCTTCAAATAATCACGATTTCCAAACTTGGCGGGATCGGGAACAGTATCAACAGTGGTGCTCCATTCATTGCTTGTGAGATAATAGTATCCACAAAATGAAGCCAAATTTCCTGTGGCGTCGGTAAACTTTTGCCATTCATGACAGGAAATTTTAGATCGAAGATGCCCCGTTTCTCGTTCGGTGCCTGTCGCATATGACTCGTCTAAGTCTTGGATGTCTTGATACATGCCGACGATGATGCCGATATCCATGCAAAGGGCAGAGTCAGTCGTATTTGCACTTTTTAGTCTTTTGGTAATTCGTTCGAGAGTCATTTGAATCATTTGTGTCGATTCTCGGAGTCTCATTGAAGAAGTCTCGACCGTCTTTTGATTTATTTCGAGAACCAACTGCTGGACTTGATTTGCTTCTTCTTCCCCAAACCCGAAGTGATGGACGATTTCATGCGCCAGAAGAGCACGAATTTGCATCAATAGATCGGCCTTGGGAAGAGTAGAGAGGGCTTTCGCATCAACGCAAATCGATGCACCCAAATGGCGTTCGGTTGAAGCAGAAATATTTTTTTCGTTCGGATCTGAGTTTGGACATTTACCACTCGTCAGAATTTGAATTTTAGTTCGCTTTAAATCCTGATAAACGGGTGTGTCGAAAAATTTAATTTGATCCAATGGCTTCTCAAACAAACTTCTTTGTAATGGAGTATCCTCGTGAAAGTGGGTGAAAATTTCAAAAAAATCTCGATATACACTATCACTTTCAATCCAATAACCCATCCGGTCTTGTGACCAAACCGGGTTGGTGGGTTCTGCTTTCACTCTCTTGATTACTTTGATCACGTCCTGAATGGTGGATCGTTGGACGTCGCCTCCGCGACCGCCATGATCTGCCTGAGCAAACGCAAGAGGAGGGGCCAGCCCTGCGATCATCATCATGGTAGCGATGAATCTATTCTTTTGTTTCTGTTTTAGCTTCTTCATATTACTAGTCCTTTTTTTCTTCTGATTTTGAGTTGGGTTTGGGTTTAGTGACGCTAAAGAGTTGTACCGCTAGCTTGTACACCTCTTTAGCTTCTTTCGACGTCGAAAATTGGTTGGCGAATTCGTTTTCGAAATCGCGAATTTTTTGTCTGGCTTCTTCAATTTGATTTGGGGCGAACGCGAAGGTAAGCCAAGTAAAGTCATGTGAATCATACGGGTGTTCATCAAGAGCGAGTCGTGCGCGATCTAGAGTTTGATAATGGGATTTACGAAGTGCTGAATTTTGCACACCATCACTTGTCTTTAAGGCAACTTGGGTGCGAATCATTTTTCCATTTTTGAATTGAATCAATCCTATGCGCTCAAGACGATCCATTGCCTGTTTGGCAATAGAGGGTGAAATGCCAAGCCGTTCTGAAATATGTTGAGCAGTAGAAATAAAATCCTTGGTACGAATCAGATTGAGAATTCCCAGGTAGTGCCATTCCGAAAGCACAAAATATTGATCTGCCTTCAGTTCAGTATATTCATAAGAAAGTTTTTGCTTCGGCCCTTTAAAAATCTTTGCGCGCTCTACCGGTCCGACCCCCAACTTATCAAGAGTCTTCTGAATCGATTTAGGGGCAAGGGATCGTTTACCGGCAAGCACCTGAGAGACCGTCCCGAACCCAAGCCCCAATCGTTTTGCAAAAGCGCGAATGGAATACGATGGATTTCTAATTTGGCTTTCGGCCAAATAACTCCTGAGTAAGTTTTGAAATTCCGTCTGATTCATGGAGCGAATCATTACATAGCCTTTGTGTAACGGCAATGAAAATGGGAACACAACGTTCCGAAAGTGTTCCTGGAATGGGAACGGTTAAACGAAAAGCGTCTAATTTTTGGGCTAGATTTACTTCATTGTACGAATCCGCTATCATCGCCGGCTGGGAGGAAGAGCATTCATGTTACTTCTATTTTTATCTCTTATTTCAAGTGGGACTACTTTTGCGGCAAATACAGAAGTACCAGTCTATAGAACTTTTGATCCGGTCGTTTTAGATTATAGTTATTCTTTGAAGAAAGATTCTGAGAAAAGCGAAATTATATTTTGGATACAAACCAAAGAATCTCCCTCACCTAAAAAAATTCCAATCTATCTTTGTTCGGGCGGGCCCAAAGATAAAGTGAAGCATTTTATGTCACCAGACGTAAAGTGTATGGGGTTCACCAATGACCTAAAGGAACCGCTTGGATATTTCAATTCAGATGATGCGAATGGCAAGTTTGATGTTGCAATTAATGATTGTTACTTTACAACCCCAGTGGGAATACCACGCGAAAAGTATCCGGATTTCTTAGAAGACTGCATTGCTGATAAAAACTGTGCTGTTTATGTGACTCCATCGGTTGAGGAGTGCGAATCAAAGGACGCATACGGCGGACTTTTTATTGGATACGTGTCTCACTAAGGAAGTTTGAGTCCCTGAAACTTGCTCGACGTCTTACCGAGTATCACCACCGCTTCGCCATGCTCGCTCAAAAACTTGCGGGCGAGATCTACATCTTTCACGGTAAGTACAAAACCAATACCCATATTGAAAGTTTCATAGAGTTTTTCTTGATTCATCGATGAGCGTTCGATGATTTCGTTCATAAATGCTGGGCGCATGGAATCTTCAGGAAGTTGTTCAATGTCATAACCAAGTTTGTCGTTGATGCGGGGAATATTATGAAATCCGCCGCCGGTAATGTGAGCAAGCCCAGTAATGTTATCTCGCTGATCTTTGAGAAGGGATTGAATCACCTTCACATAGATACGCGTTGGAGTGAGAAGTGCGCGCTTTAAATCAACTTCATGCGCTTTGACGAGTTTACGAACCAGGCTGAATCCATTTGAATGAAAGCCGCTTGATTTTAATCCGATGATCCATTGATCAGCGTCGGCTTTTTTTCCGTCAATCCATTCGTGTTGGCGCATTTCTCCGACAGAGAAACCGGCGAGGTCATAAACACCAGCTGCGTATACGTCTGGCATTTCTGCCGTTTCGCCGCCGATAAGCGCAGAGCCTGCAAATTTGCAAGCGTCTACAATGCCACGAACGAGTTGGGTGCTGACTTCTAGATCGAGTTTTCCCGTGGCGAGATAATCTAAAAAGAAAAGTGGGCGTGCCCCCGTGCAAAGCACATCGTTCACACACATCGCCACTAAATCTTGGCCAATAGTATGATGAATGTTTAGATCTTGCGCGATTTTTACTTTGGTGCCAACGCCGTCGGTGCCGGTAGCGAGTAAACGATCGTCATCCATTTTGTAAACGGCGGCGAATCCGCCAACGCCTGAGACTACACGGGCATCATACGTTTCACGAATCATACCTTGGATTCGTTCTACGAAGAGATCTCCTTTTTCTACGTCTACGCCTGCTTCTTTGTAATCCATAAATGCTCCTTAGTGCCTAAAGTGTCTTCTGCCGGTCATTGCCATCGCGATTCCTAGTTCGTTACATGCGCCGATCACTTCTGGATCGCGAACGGAACCGCCGGGTTGAAGAATATATTTTACGCCAATATCATTCGCGGCTTCAATTGAATCTCTGAAAGGAAAGAACGCGTCTGAAACTAAAACGGCTTCGCTTAAATCTTCATTCTTTTGTTTTGCGCGAACACCGGCGAGCAGCGAGATGCAATCTAAGCGATTGGGTTGGCCCACACCGCTAGTGATCGTAACGTATCCATTTTCTTTTTGGCCAAATAAACCAATGCAATTGGATTTTAAATATTTGGTCACCACGAGGCCAAAGCGAGAAACCGGTTCAAGCGCTTCGGGAAATTTTTTCTGCGTGACGTTTAGGATTTCAGTCGCGATGCCTTGGTCTTCGTCTTGGCAGAGTAATCCGCCGTTGATCGAGCGGACTGTCCATTCAGAAGCAGAGGCTTCTTTCATGGGGACTTCAAGGAGGCGTAAATTTTTCTTTGCTGAGAAAATTTTGAGCGCCGCATCGCTAAAACGGGGGGCGATAATCACTTCGGTGAATCGCTCCTTCAGTGCGAGAGCAATTTCTTCGCTCACTTCTTGATTGAAGCAAAGTATTCCGCCGAATGCGCTGATGGAATCAGACTCCCAAGCGAGGTTGAGTGCAGAACTTTGATGGGTGTGAACCGCGACTCCACAGGGAGTTCCATGTTTTACGATTACGCATACGGATTGTTTTTTGAATTCAAATGCGAGTTCTGAACAACATTTGAAAGCTTGATCGGCGTCGAGCAAGTTGTTGTAAGACAGTTCCTTGCCTTGAATGACTCGTGCAGAGGCCAATGAAATAGCTGAGTCGGTGTTGTTAAGCTTTAAAAGTGCCGCCTGTTGATGCGGATTTTCGCCGTACCGTAACCCCGAGCCTGAAGTTTTTGCGAATTGGTGTGAAAGTTCTTTTGCAATGGCGATGTCATAAGCCGCGATAACCGAGAAAGCTTGAAGGGCAAGTTTTTCGCGGGTGAGGTGACTTACACTACCTTGTTCAGCAATTTCATTTTGAATTTCGCGGTAACTCACTGGCGATACTACGCACGCAACGTGATTATAGTTTTTTGCAGCAGCTCTGATCATGGTTGGGCCGCCGATATCAATGTTTTCAATGAGGTCAGCCAACGGCTTTTGTTCTTTCGCTACTTTTTCAAATGGGTAGAGATTACAAATCACCAAATCAATCGGTTCAATTCCAAGCTTCTTTGCTTCTTCTTGGTCTTGTGAGTTGTCTCTTCTAAAAAGAAGTGCGCTCCCCACTTGAAAGCTGATGGTTTTCATTCGTCCGCCAAAAGCTTCTGGGTTGCCAGTTACCGTTTCAATTTTGCGGTAAGGGATTCCGTTCTCTTGCAAAGTTTTAGCGGTTCCGCCGGTGCTGATGATTTCTACGTTTTTGGAATGAAGAAATTTGCAGAACTCAACGATGCCCGTTTTATCTGAGACGCTCACGAGTGCACGTTTGATAGTGAGATTGCCTGTGCTCATTTTTTTCCCCTTTGAAATAATTTTCGAACTTCGGCCGAGGTATCGGTTCCGGATGGATTTAAGAATGCGTAAGTCGCTGCTTCTGGATGCGGCATGATTCCCAAAATTTGCCCGGTAGAATCCAGTAACGCTGCCGCTTGATCATAAGATCCGTTTACATTTTCAGTATAACGAAGTGGAATATGAAGGCTGCGTGCGGCGGTTTCATCTCTAGGCACAATTCGGCCTTCTTTGTGGCGCATGGGGAGTGAGAGTTTGCCGCTCATTCCTGCAAACCAGGGAGATTTTTTTGCAGCGTCGGTGAGTTCAACTTCAACCCAACGGTCCAGGAATTTGCCGGAGTCGCTGGTGGCGAGAGTTACGGTACGAGTTTCTTCAGAGACTCCCTCGAAAACTCCGAGTTGAATGAGCACTTGAAAGCCATTACAAATTCCGATCGTGAGGCCACCTCGTTTAGTAAAATCCTTGAAGATAGGAAGAAAGGTGGATCGCATTTTCTCGGCCAAGATTTTACCGCTACGAAGTTCGTCGCCGAAGGAGAATCCTCCGGGAAGCGCGAAAACGGCGTGTTCAAGAAGCATTGCAGGTTGATTCAAGAATTCATTCACGTGGATGAGGCGAGGGGATGTTCCTTCTTCTTGAAAGGCGCGTGCGGTTTCGCGTTCGCAGTTGATTCCGTCGCCGTAGAGGATGAGTACTTTTGATGGATTCATACTGAGGTCCTCCATTTTTTCTCTAGGGTGGCGATTTCGATTTGGTTGATTTTGCCGCTTGAATTGATATCGCCGAGGAATGTTCTTTCGGTCGCGTCGAAGAGTTTTTCGAAAGCGGTGATGTTTTGTGGTGCGACCGAGATTAGGATTCGACCCGGATCTTCACTGAAGAAGAATGAAGTCTCTTCAATGCCACTTTTTGGCTGCTCTAAGTTCACTCCTACCCGATTGAGCAACAGAGTTTCGAAGAGAGCGACTAGTAAACCGCCCTCACTCAGATCATGTGCGCTTTCAATGAGGGTTTCACGAGTGGCTTCATAAAATTTCTGATAAAGTTTTCGAGTTTGAACGAGATTAAAATGAGGCACCGAAAGTGCGCTCTCAATATTGAAATACTTAGGAAGAGTCGCCCCAAAATATTTGGGTGAAGTTTTGCCAAGGAGATAAAGTTTGTTCCCAGCCTTCGCATGCGGTTTTACAATTTTTCTAACATCAGGATGCGAGCCGAGCGCAGTGACAAGCAAAGTGGGAAGCACACTGATTTTTACTTCACGACCACCAACCGTTCCAATAAAATCATTTTTCATGCTGTCTTTACCGCTAATCAACGGCATTTCATAAACACGAACCAATTCAGCAAGCGCACGACAAGTGCGAACGAGTTGAGCAAGCTTATGTTCAGCATCAGGATTCTTCTGGCCAGGCAACGGATCAGGCCAACAAAAATTATCAATGAGCGCGATCTTATCTGGGTTAGCTCCACTCACAATTAAATTTCTCACGGCTTCATCGGCGGCAAGGGTAGCCATGAGCGCGCCATCCATGAGTGCAAAGTCTGGGCAAATTCCTGAAGCTACGGCTGCTCCTTCAAATCCTCGATTACCGTGAGCACCCATCCAAACCACGCCGCTATCATTGGGCGCAGTGTGAGTGATGCCTTCAAATGGTTTCATCGCCGTCGCGGCTTGTACTTCGTGATCGTACCCGCGAACCCATTTTTCTTTCGAAGCAATGCTTGGGTCAGAGACCAAAGTGTGCAGAATATCGCTCACTGATGGAAGTGCCGTGCGAACTCTGGGTTTTGCCTTCCATGTGGTGCGAGCTTGCGGGCCGTTCCACTTTGCTTTTAATTTCATTTTCGGCAAACCATGGTGCAAAAATTCTAGCGAAAGTTTTGCGGTGAGCTCTTGATGATAAAAAGCTTCAAGGAATCCAGAATTGGTAAATTCACCCACCACCGTTGCATCAACGCCCCGAGCTTGAGCAAGTGCTTTTAGTTTTTCAATTTTTTCTTTGGGTACCGAGAACGTCATTCGCTCTTGGCTTTCGCTCACCAGAATTTGCCAAGGAGCGAGCCCAGGATATTTAAGCGGCACTTGATCTAAATAAACTTTTGCTCCGTTGGTGGCCTCTGCCATCTCGCCAATCGATGAACTTAAACCGCCAGCGCCATTATCAGTGACTGAAGAATAAAGATAAGCGTCTCGTGCTTCGAGAAGAAAATCTAGAACTCGCTTTTGAGTAAGCGGGTCACCGATTTGAACCATTGATGAAGGGGTGGTGTTGTCGAGCGCAAGAGAGCTTGAAGTTGCGCCATGAAGTCCATCCATTCCCACCGCTCCGCCGACCATTACAATCAAATCGCCTGGGACTTGATTTTTGCTCGCACTGGCGATCTTTTTATTATTACTTTCGATGAAGCGGGGGAGCACGCCCACAGTTCCGCAGAACACGAGAGGTTTACCTGAAAAGCATTCGTCGAAAATAATCGCGCCGTTTACGGTGGGAATTCCGCTCTTATTACCGCCGTCTTGAATTCCACGATGAACGCCGGTGAAAATTTCTAGAGGATGGAGGAGTCCTTTGGGAAGTGGCTCAGTCTCTTTCGGTTCACCAAAGCAAAGCACGTTCGTATTTGCAATCGGCCGCGCTCCTAAGCCGGTGCCTAAAATATCGCGGTTTACCCCTAAAATGCCGGTGAGTGCTCCGCCGTAAGGATCAAGTGCAGAGGGAGAATTGTGGGTTTCTACCTTAATACAAAGATCAACATCATCATGAAAGCGAACGATTCCGGCGTTGTCTTTGAATACTGAGATTGCCCAATCTTTTTTCTTTTGTAGTTCGGTCGTTGGCTTTTCGATGTAGGTTTTGAATAGGCTTTGAACTTGAAATTTTTCTTGAGCGCCTACGCCTGCCGCATCTTCATAATCAATCGTTGCTGCAAAAATTTTATGCTTACAATGTTCGCTCCAGGTTTGGGCGATGACTTCAATTTCAACATCGGTCACTGGTTTTTCACCGAAGTGTTTTTGGATGATCAGCATTTCCTCTTCGCTGAGTGCCCAGAAACGTTTTTGAGAGAGAGATTTTAACTCTTCGCCGGAGAGACTATGTAATTTAATTTTCTCTACGGGGGCGAGTGGGGGATTGGGTTCTTGGAAAGAGAGTTGGTTCAATTTGTTTTCTTGGGGGCCGGGGAAAGGGAAGGAAATTGACTGCTGAATAAGAGGGTTGAATCCTGCTTGATTATTATTTTTTAGTAGCACGGCTTCGCCGGAATGGACTTGAAGGTTTTTACCCTTGAAGAGCGGATGGAATGCTAGGAGGTCGTGAAAAGATTTTGCTGGGTTATCGGTGACGCCGGGTTTGAAGTGAATGATTTGTAATTCCGTGAAGGATTGCGATTGCCATTGTTCTTGGGAAGGATTCACCCAAAGTTTTTGGTCCACTTCATCAACGAGAACGGGCGCCACTTTTTGAAATTCCTGAACTGCAATTGCTTCACCTGAATATTTAATCCAAAACACCGAAAATCGAGATTCCCCGTGAGTAGGAATCGCAAAGAAGGTTTGATTTTGCAAGGCAGGAGCTTTTGGCATGAGTGTTCCCTCTTGATCGAGCATTTGAAGAATTTTTGGATAAATCGTCCATTCCACTTTGCGACCGCGATCGAAAAAGGAATCGTACGTGTCGTTCGCTTCGCGAGCAAAGCGTTCCTGAAGAAGGATTTTTCCAGTATCTATTCCGGCATCAACGAGATGAACGGTGATTCCAGATTGAGCAACCTTGGCCTCAAATGCATCCCGATAACCATCTTTGCCAGGAAACTGCGGCAGCAGTGAAGGGTGAATATTCACAACACGATTTTGAAATGCATTCAAGAGAGTAGGCCCTAAGATGCGCATGTAACCCGCAAGAAAAATCCAATCTACAGAGAACTCGCGGAGTACATTTAAAATTTCGGTTTCGTGTTCGAGTTTTGTCTTCTTTGAAGGAATGACTTTCACTACCACCGATGGATGTAGGGCGCGCACCTTCTCAGGAAGAGGCGAGTCTTCTCGATCTACAATGACGAGCGGGATTCGCACGCGAGAAAGTTTTAAAGACTGAGTTAAAAGCTGAAGCGCATTCGTACCCGTTCCCGAAGCAAAGAGCGCGACATTGATTTTAGACGAGGCGATTTTAGATGGAGTATTCATTCCGCTGCTCCAATATCTTTTCTAAAATGTTCGTTTTCAAATTTTACGAGGGAGAGGGATTCGTAAACGAGTAAGCGCGCTTGCTCTTTAGACGATCCCTCTGCTGTGATACCGAGGACTCGACCACCACTGGTAATGAGTTGTTCTCGATTGGTGGATTGAGTGCTGACCCCCGCAAAAAATACCTGTGCAGAGGTTGGAGACTTGGCCAAGTTTTGGTTCCATTCAATTTTTTTTCCGGATTCGATTTCTCCCCCAAACAATCCCGGGTAACCCTTTGCCGCTTTCACCACGTGCACCGCGTGCGCATCTTTATTTTTGAGTGGAGTAGAGGTGAATGCTTCTTGATCACCTTGAGCCGCTGCTAAAAGTAATCCCGCAAAATTTCCCTCAAGAAGCGGTAAAAAAGTTTGAGTCTCTGGATCACCAAAACGAGTGTTGTATTCGAGGAGTGAAAGTTTAGGCGCGCCAGAAGAATTTTCAGAAACCATTAAACCTAAAAACAACATCCCTCGAAAAGGAGTGCCCTGTTTCTTCATCCCGCGCAAAGTCGGCTTCACAAATTGCACTTCAATCTGACGCAACATATCTTGGTCAACCCAAGTAGCGGGAGAATAAGCTCCCATTCCGCCGGTGTTTGGGCCTTCGTCTTTGTCATTTAATCTTTTGTGATCGCATGCGCTTGCCAAGAACCGATATTTTTCATCGACGCACGCATAGAATAAAGAAACTTCGCGACCCGTAACACAGTCTTCAATGACCATGCCTTCTTCAATTCCAGGCGGGCGAAATTCAAAAAATTGTTCGGCAGCGATGCGAGCATCTTTTTTATTGCGAGTGACAATCACTCCTTTGCCCAGAGCGGGGCCAGAGAGTTTTAAAACGTATCCACTCCACTTTGGGTGCGCGTCGATTGCCTTCAATGCTTCAGCCAAGGTGCGAGCCACCTCAAAGGGTGCGGTAGAAATATCATTTTTTCGCATAAAAACTTTAGAGCGAATTTTAGAAGCTTCTAGAAAAGAAGCGGCGGCAGTCGGTCCGAATGCAGGAACTCCCGCAGCGGTGAACTGATCTACCCAGCCTTCGAATAAAAATTTCTCGGGTCCGACCACAACTAAAGAAACGGAATGTTCAGTGACGTGCTTCAGCGCCGTCGTAAAAGTCACTTCACCCTGAAGCATTTCTAGCTTGGGTGTAATTCTCATTCCGGGATTTCCAGGAAATACTAAAACGGATTCGACGTTTGAATCGAGAGAAAGGCGCCACGCCAATGCGTGTTCTCTGCCACCACTTCCTAAGACGAGCACTTTCATGCAAGTCCTCCGGCGAGTGAGTCGAGTTTTGCCCTCAGTTCTGTTTGAAATGCTTTGATGTCATGGGCATTTGAATTTAAAATCATTTCAGCAGCAAGCGTGTAGATGCGACCAATGCTATTCACGATTGCAGGTGGAAGTGATTCTGGCGATTGGCCCAAATCTTTCTCGCAGTATTCACGAAACCGATCAGGAACTTCTTTTTTTGCAATCACCAACGAATCATACCATTTGGTATTCAAGTAAAATTGACGAAGGAGTTCTTTAGAAAGGGGAAAGCCATCGAACGTGAGACGAATCTCATCAAGCCCAATAGTATCAACGAGCATAAAATCACGTGAACCCGTTTGCGCATGATCACCGTGGCCCGGAATAAACGCAAATTCAAATTTGCCGTCCCAAAGCTTGAGGCCCACCTCTGCGAAAACTTTTTTTACTTCATTCGCAATGGACTGAGTTAACCGGGTAAGTGAATCCCACTCGATATCAGTTATTCCCGCAATCTTTTGTGCCTCGGTAATGCTGAGCTCACGGTCCATGCGTTCAAGCTTGGTAGTGAAATCAAGTTTCACGTGAGAAAAATCTTCACCCTCGTAATAGGCGCGATCATAACCCGCGGCTTTCCAGCCCGCTTCGTTTTTGAAGCGACGAAATAACGATGATCCCTTCGGTGCGCCAAAGCGATAAATCACTTCCAGCGGTACGAGCGTGTTTACTAATTTTTCATGGTACGCTTCAGGGTTCCCACGTGGAACCTCTACGGATTTTACAATCATGTCTTCGGGCATTGAGCCTTCGCCAATATAATGAGTGGGAAATCCACGTTCATTTAAATGCGCGAGTAATTTTCTTCCCATGAGTGCGAGAGCGGCGCCCTTGCCCGGAATTTCATCTGGCATCTCGCCCCAGTCAAAAATGGAATAACGATTCGAAAATTTAAAAAGTAATTGTTTATCATCTGACCCGGCCTGAGCATTTGGAGCGGGCACAAGGGTGTAGATGTCTTTCACGGAGCCGCGGTGAAGGAGTGTTTTCACGCGCGACGGGCTCATCGTAAAACCTCGGCGGTTTTATCATCAGTCGCATCGGGCGTTCGAGCCTCTCTGACTGGGTAGGCGTATTCGCCATTCAAACAAGCTTTGCAAAAGCTCGTTCCATCAAGTGCAGAAGAAAGATCCTGAAGCGTAGAGTAGAAAACTCCATCTGCGCCAAGCTCGCGCGCGACTTCATCGTTATTTCTTTGATACGCAATGAGTTCCTGACGACTTGGAAAATCAATGCCGTAATAACAAGGACTCATGATGGGCGGGCAAGTGCTGGCGAGGTAAACTTTTTTAGCGCCGTGATGTTTTAAGAGATCAATTAATTTTTTGGAGGTGGTGCCGCGAACGATGCTGTCGTCGACGAGCAATACGGTTTTATCCTTTACTAAAGAATCAACCACACTAAATTTCATGTTCACCGCAAGTTGGCGCTTGTTCTGGCCACTCATAATAAAACTGCGTTGCACGTAACGGTTTTTAATCAACAGTTCACGAAAGGGAACGCCAATTTTTTCAGCAAGTGCAATGGCAGAAGGACGGCTAGTGTCTGGCACCGGTGCAACGACGTCAAATTTTTCAGTAATAGTTGCATTGAGGCGTTCACCGAGTAAGTGGCCAAGCTTCAGGCGAACTTCGTAAACGTTTTTGTTTTCGAGGGTAGAATCCGCACTAGAAAAGTAAATCCATTCAAACATGCAGGGGAGTGCTGTTTTTTTCACCAGTTGTTCGGTTTGAAGTTTGCCGTCGTGATCAACCCAAATTAATTCGCCAGGAAGAACATCGCGCTCTAGCGTGAAACCCAAAAAGTTGAGTGCGCAAGTTTCTGAGGTAAGGCAGTAAGAAGTTTTGCCGCCCTCTTCTTTGCGAGAGCCAAGCACGAGTGGGCGAATGCCGTGCGGATCCCGAAACGCAAACATTCCGTCGCCGCCAAGAAGGCCGATCACCGAATATCCACCTTCTACTTTTTTAAATATTTCGCGAACGGCGTGAGTAAGATTTTTAAAAATAGATTTCTTCGCCGCATCGGTTGGCGAAATTAAAGAATTTATCGTTGCTGAGCTAGCAAAATTTTCTGCCATCAGATGCATGATGATTTCAAGATCATTATCGCTCATGAACATGCGTTGTTTTGCGATCAGTACTTTGCGAAGTTCACGATAATTAGAGACGTTGCCGTTGTGAACCATTCCAATTCCGGTAGGAAGAGAAATGGCCATGGGTTGTAAATCTGCTTCTTTTACCTCGCCAATCGTAGAATAACGGGTATGTCCAATGGCGCTATCGCCGCCCAGAAGACGAAGGTCATTTTGCGTAAAAGCTGCTGAAACTTGGCCTAAATGTTTGTGGAGGTGAAATTTACCCGATTTAGAGTCGACGCTTAAAATTCCGGCCGAGTCTTGCCCGCGATGCTGAAGCATCAGTAAGGCTTGATAGACTTCTTGAGAAGCTTGGGGAGTACCGACGATTCCAACTATTCCGCACATCGGCTACCGCGCATAAATTCTCCAAAGGGGGTTAGTGAATTTCAAATAAAATCTATCATAAAATTTTGATTAACTCACCTGAATAAACTAAGATCGGAGTGTGAATTCAAAAAATTTGCTACTGGGTTTTCTTGGCGATGGTCAGCTTGCACTCATGCTGGGTGAAGCGGCTCACGCGCAAGGAATTGAGTTCCTCGCGTTCGGTGAAGATGCAGAATCGCCGTTCGCCGCCAAATTTCCCGAACGCCATGTTCTGGGCAAACCCGATAACGCAAATGAACTCAACGATTTCGCCAGACGCTGCACCGTTCTTACGCTTGAGAACGAATTTTTCTCGTCTGCAATCCTCCGCAAATTAGAAAAAACAAGTGGCACTCGCGTCATTCCAAGTCCAGACGACTACGCGCACTTTGAGAATAAAGTCGCCCAACGCAGATTTTATGATTCACTCGGTCTTTCAGGGCCAAAGTGGAGTGTGCTCAACGCAGAATCCGTTGCTGTCCTTAAGGTTCCTACCGTTCTGAAAGCAAGTCAGGGTGGATATGATGGATATGGCGTTCGCATCGTTGAACAAAAACAACAGTTAGAAAAAGCAATGAACGACTTGGGCTTCGCCCAAGGGCGCGAGATTCTTCAAGAAGAAAAGGTTTCTCTGAAGCGTGAATTCGCACAAGGCGCGGTTTTCGACGGAAAAGGAAACGCAACGCTACTGCCACTCGTAGAGACCGTTCAAAAAAATGGAATTTGCGAGATGGTTTTATCGCGCTCAACGTTGCCGTCGTCCGAGCTTGAGCAAATTACTCAGACCATTCGCGGAATGATGATGAAGATTTCTACTACGAAACTTCAGGGGCTATTCAATTTTGAATTTTTTGTAACCGAGACTGGCGAGGTTCTGATTAATGAGGGCGCACCTCGTCCCCATAATTCACAACACCTGACTTTGAATGCGTCTGCGACTTCGCAGTTTGATCTTTTAGTAAAATTTTTAGCGACTGGCGAGGTTGAACCCGGTGAAATTCAGGCAGAGCCTGCCGTGATGGTAAATTTGCTGGGCAAATCCAAAGGTACGGAATATGTGCTAAAGTTGCCTAAATTACCGGATTCGGTAAAAATCTTCCCGAAGTTATATTTAAAAAAGGAATGTCGCCCGGGCCGCAAGATGGGCCATTTAAATTTGGTTGATTCTACTGGGCGGGAAGATTTGGGTTTACTCGCGAGCAAAATTTTAAAGGAGTACGAGCTATGATTGCAATTGTAATGGGAAGTGATAGCGATTGGCGCGTGATGAAGCGAGCGAAAGAAGTGCTCGAGCAATTTGGCGTAGAATGTTTTAGCCAAGTGGTTTCTGCGCACCGAACTCCAGAAGACCTTCAACCGTTTACCAAAGAAGCAGAAAAAAAAGGCGTAAAAATTATTATTGCGGGAGCGGGTGGAGCCGCTCATTTACCTGGCATGCTTGCTTCGTTTACTTTGCTACCGGTGATTGGTGTGCCCGTGAAAACTTCTGCGCTCGATGGGTTAGATAGTTTGCTTTCGATTAATCAAATGCCTGAGGGAATTCCAGTTGCGACGATGGCGGTGGATAATTCTGGGAATGCGGCGTTGTTTGCTTTGAGGATGCTTGCGATTAGCGATGCGGGGATTCGTGCGAAGTTAGAAAAGCATAAGAGTGAGATGGCGACGGCATCTCGCAAAAAGACGGAGAATTTGAAATAGGGTAAGTCTCACAAAAATTGCGGCTGCGAGTACGCATCTCCGCAGAGATCATGTCTAGTTCAAATCCACGTTTGCGTCAGGTTTATCATCTCTAACAGCATCGTTCTCAATTAATTGTTTATGAGTGTCGAACTCCCATTTGAATTCGACCCGGTCGGTTTTTATCGCGAACTCTCGTTTCGCGCTTCGCTTGATAATGCACTTCTGAGTTGAATTCGCCACTACCGCCCCCCGCTTCGACTCCCCCCGCGCGCGCGCGTGAGTTAAAATACCATTGCCCCTACTATTTTTTTATAAAAATAACATTTTTAACTTCTTACTTTACTTGCATCTAAACGCAATTTAAGTTAAATTTCGGACCTCTTGAAGAAACGAAGCACGTTAAAACAACTCTCCTTCCTCCCCAAGCTCGAAAAAAACGCCACAGGTTTGCGTTTTGAACATGGCGGAGAAACTCGAATCAAAAAAAGAAAAATCGCGCGACCCTTTTCTCAAAAAAATCCGCTTCATGTGGTACTTAGGTCTTCTCGTGCGATGAAAGAATGGTCTCTCCTCACGCCCAAGAATCGGCATCGAGTACAAAAAATTTTAGAAAATTGTTCAAAGCGGTATCACGTAAAGATATATCGTTTTGTGAACGTCGGGAATCACCTTCATCTTTTAGTTCAAACCCAATCCAAAAAATATTTCGTTGCTCGTGCTGAACTTGCAGCATTCTTGCGTCAGTTTGCCGGAGAAATTGCCTTTCAGGTGACGGGTGCGAATAAGTCCAATCCAATAGGTAGATTTTGGGATTATCTGGTTTATAGTCGGATTGTGAGTTGGGGAAAAGAGTTTGAGGTTTTGAAAAAATACCTTTTTAAAAATTTGCTTGAAGCAAATGGGGTCTGGCACCGGGACTGCGGAATCTCGCTTGATCTATGGTTAGTGGATTCAAGTTGAGGTTTTAATCGTCATTCCGGCCCTGATTCAACTCCTTTCGTTGCAACTATTACCAAATCAAAAAATCTGGTAATAGTTTCTTTCCAAATCTCTGTTTTCATCTTTATTTATACACTAATAATATGTATAAATGGCCCATGTCGTTTTTAAATGAAAAACAAGATCTGGCTTCTGCCATCGACCCAGTCGATATGCTGAAACAAATCTATCTCAAGCGAAGAAAAAAGAATGCGCAGTATTCACTTACTTCTTTCGCACGTGATTTAGGTGTGTCACATGTACAGGTTTTTAGAATCTTAAATGGTTCTAGAAATTTGACATTGAAGCAAGCGAGTCGAATCGCAGTGGCGCTTCATTTTGGACCCAGCGAGACCGATACTTTTATTCGGAGTGTAGTGATGCACACTCCAAAAAATGCAAAAATTTCAAAGACGGTGCGCAATGCAATTTTATCTCAGGGTGATGGCGCTCAAGCAGAGCTAGGGCAAAATGGCGTGCTTGAACTTGAGCGTTTTCGTGCGATTGCGCATTGGTATCACTTTGCGATTATCAATTTAACTTACGTAAAGAATTTTGACCCTTCACCAAAGAAAATTGCGAAGGCATTGCAAATTTCGCCCATTGAAGCACGCGACGCGGTTGAAAGACTATTAAAATTAGGTTTGCTTGAAGAAAAAGACGGAACTTTAAAACCCACCAGTGCTCGTCTTTTTGTAGATAGCAAACGCCCTGATCCTGCAACCCGCGTTTACGAAACCGAAATGTTAGAGAAAGCAAAACTCGCGCTCTCTGATTTTTCTGACGAAGGATTTGCAAATCGCGCAATTAACGGAATTACTTTCCCGTGTGCAAAAGAACACATTCCAGAAATTAAAAAGAAACTGAAAAAGTTTCAACTCGAAGTTTTAGATTTGATTCGAAAAGGCCCTTTCGAAGAGGTCTATCAATTAAATTCACAACTCTTCCCTATTACGAAATCAAAAGGAGAAAACTCATGAACACTCAATGGATCAAATCTGCGGTACTCGGCGTACTTTTATTTGGAACCGCAATACCCATGTTTGCACAAGCGCAGGGCACCCATTCAGGTGGCGGTGGAAACATTTTGAAATGCTTAGAGAACGGACAAGTCCATTGGTACTTGATGGATCTTTGGGAGGCGAAGGCGAAGGGGCAAGTGATTGAATTGGGCGGGCCGAATTTGTCTCTTGAAGAGAAGATTGAATACGCGAAAGCACGGTATGCGAAGAAGGATCCTGTTCGGGCTGAGGCTTATGCTGACGAAGCGCTAAAAATGCTGAAAGACATTCGAGAGATTGAGGCAGGTGAAAAAAAGATAAAGCGTTTGGTAATTATGCAGGGTCCATTGAAAGATACAGAAGATGGAAATGAAAAGTATCATTTTAAGAGTTTGTATAATGGGGAAGAGCCTGTCGGAGACGAATGTGCAAAGGGGCAACTCGTTGAACAAGAGCAACCCATCTCACCCGTAGATCCATTTTATACAGTTGATCCTCGCTATTGGCATCAATTGGATAATGATCCTGACCAGCAAGTTGCTACTCTTTTTCACGAAGCTATTTTTAAAGAGTTTAGAAGCCGCGGAGTTTTGAGTAGTGAAGCCGCTCGAGATTTGAATGGGCTTATCATGAGTGGGACTTTAGATTCACTTACGTTGAGACAGTATGTGGAGATGATTTGGAAGGAAGGGCTAGGGAAATTTATCTTTCAAAACAAATTTGTGTTTTATAACGACGGAACAACGACAAGTCCTGACCAAGCAAAGGACCGAGTACGTTCAGAAAAAACTGGAATTACATCTTCTTTGGATTTGGAGTGTTATACATTCAAGGGAGATGAATTAAATGAGGTAATTGGTTCCCTTGCTCGGCCATTTACTCGAGAAGAAGACGCATTTTTCGTTTTGACACCGAGTAAGCTCTTGTCTGTTAATGATAGAGATGCTTTCTTTATCAGTTCTCGCGAACACTTTAGCGACCTCGATCAGAAGTACAAGGGGATGGAAATTAATATTCATGGCAACTATGCGGAACACGGTTTTAATGAAAAACATTTTGAGATGAAGGAGAAAGACGTTGATAAATTTATCATGTCTCATCCCGAAATTCCGAGTTATCTCGTTAACCCTCATTGGTTTCTGGAGCGGTTCGAGTTCTTGTCTCCGGGCCTCTACCGTTTTCATCTTAATCAGGACAATGTAAGATATGCCATTACCGTCGATGACGCCGGAAATATCTCAGACCAAGTGAAAGAATAATATTTAATTAAAAACCCAAAAGACTTTCGCGCAAATCAAAAATTTGGTTTGAATGGGAGTTGTTTATCCAAAAAAGGAAATTATGAAAAATCCAATCCAGATAACTTTACTTCTTCTCGCCATATCCCCATCAAACGGCTGGGCGCAAAACCAGAGTACGTTAAAAGGAGATTTGAATCCGAGCACGCCCTTTCAGCCGATTACCGACGCACAGAAAACTCAGATTCAAAGTGAAATAGAGAAAATTAAATCTAACATTTCAAGTGCGGTTCCTCAAGTGGTGGGAGCCCCTGATTACGAAGTGGCGCGCGCTAGGTTGCAAGCCCTCATTCAAAGTGAGGTTTTGAGTTATATCAATTCTCTCTCTTTGATTTGCCAAGATTTAAATTCTTTTTTTTCAAAACTTGAAGGTCTAAAAACTCAAGATGATGGAACCGAGATAATGGCGAATCTCTATAACATTGAACTTAGGCGTTCAGTGCCGATGGTTCAGGCTGCAATTAATTTAAAATATTCATTGGCAATTCGAAATTTATATTTAGTTGGGAGTTATAATGTCGCAGTTGAGGAGCGTAAAAAACATCAAGTCTTTGGAGTCGATCGCCATCTGGTAGGAGTGTATGCAAGTTTGGGATGCATCACCGCAGCATGCGCGCTCAAAATTACCGATGATTTAAATGCGTGGTATTCTTTTGTGGGTGAGTTTAATCAAAATATTTCTCTCACCAATTATTCTACTGCAGTATTGCCTTCAAATAAGTCACTTCATCCTTTCGTAACTGAATCACTTTTGCGAGCGTTGGATGGTGTTGCGACGGGTCCTAAAGTGAACATCAGTTACGATTTGGCGAATTATTTTCTTCAATTTCTGAAAGTACCTGCTGGAGAAATTGCAAAGGTTTCTATTGTGCCGACATTTATTTTTGAAAAGCTGGCTCGAACCGCGACTCAGCTATTTGATATCCATTTTGAGAAGCTCGAACTTTCGCTCAATGCAATTGAAACTTATTCTGAAGCAGAAATCCTCGAAGCAATCGATCGGCAGCAAAGAAAATATGCAGAAACACTGCCGGCAGTTTTATATGGATCACAGATTGATCAATATCTGGCAAATCCATCTAATTCTACTTTTGGAAATGCAATCCCGGGCGCACCCCTGTCACCCGGCTATTATGCCTTTTCAAGCGGCGAAATTGTTTATTCGAATGGAATCACGGTTTGTTATTACCTCACCAACAGTGATTATCAGAAGGCAAATTCGGGGGGAGTGCCACTTCAAACTTTGCCGGTATTACCGGGTAGCATGATCACAACCGGCCCTTGCCCATTCCCCTAATTCAGGTTAAATATTAGAGCATGATTAACCGCTACGAAGTTGCCGAAGTTTCAAAAATTTGGTCTGACGAAGTAAAATTTACCAAATATCTAGAAGTAGAGATTGCGCTTCTTCGTGCATACGAGAAAAAAGGCAAAGTGCCTATCGGTACCGCAGATCGATTCAAGGGCGTAAAAATTCTTCCAGACCGCATTCGAGAAATTGAAGCGACCACTCGGCATGACATGATTGCATTTTGCACAAGCATCACTGAACAGGTGAGCCCCGAACACGCGCGCTATTTTCACTTTGGCGTGACCTCGTCAGACGTGATTGATACCGCACTTTCTTTGCAAATTCGGGATTCGGTTGATCTCGTAATTGGTTCATTGCAGAGATTGATTGAGGCTTTGAATCAAAAAGTGGAGATGACGAAAGACATCCTCGCGCTGGGGCGTTCTCATGGAATGGCTGCAGAACCGATGGTCTTTGCACAAAAGTTTTTGTCATCCAAAGTTGAACTTGCTCGCCGCTTGCGGGATTTTGAACACGTGATGACTTCTGAACTCACTGGCCAACTCTCGGGCGCAGTAGGGAATTACACGGTGGTTGATCCTGAAGTAGAATCCATTGCGCTGAAGGAACTTCATTTGGCGGTAGAGCCAGTTTCTACACAGGTGATTCCACGCGATCATATTGGGCTCATGGTTTCGATAGGAGCTTTGACTGCGTCGGCGCTTGAGCGATTAGCAGTAGAGATTCGTCATTTACATCGTTCTGATGTGGGTGAGGTGCATGAGGGATTTTCTGCTGGGCAAAAAGGTTCGTCGACGATGCCGCATAAGAAGAATCCTATTTCTGCAGAAAATATTACTGGGCTCTCACGGGTAATCCGTTCACACTTGACCATCGCTCTCGAAAACAATGTGCTTTGGCATGAGCGAGATATTTCTCACTCCAGTGCTGAGCGTTTGTTTTTGCCAGATCACTTTGGTCTGCTCATTTATGCCATTCGTAGAATGACGAATACCATTCGTGATCTTGAAATTCACCGAGAAGTGATTCAGAAGAAAGTGGATGCGAATTTTCAAACGCTCTCTAGCGCAATTTTGCATCAGCTGATTCAGCAAAACTCGGTTGCCCGCGAAGATTTGTACGCCATCGTTCAAGAGGCTTCGTTTGAGGCAAAAGATTTGAGTGCGTTCGTGGATTCCATTCAATCCCGTCTTGCTAAAAAAGGGTTGAAGTGGGATTCGACCAAACTCAATTGGGTTGGGATTCGTAAGAATTATTTTGATCGGTTTCAACAAGTGGTGAAAAGAACCACACAGGTAGAAGAATAATGTCACTTCAGAAAAACGTTTTGGGAACGACTCTTCGTACTTGTTGTAAAAAGCCGGTGACGGGTTTTTTTCGTAATGGTTTATGCGAAACTGACGAAGAAGATGTTGGGTCACACACGGTATGTGTTTATCTTACCGATGAGTTTCTCGCGTATTCCAAAAAAGTAGGGAATGACTTGAGCACTCCCCAACCTGAATATGATTTTGAAGGATTGAAAGCGGGAAGCTGTTGGTGCTTGTGTTTGTCTCGCTGGAAGCAAGCCTACGATGCGGGTAAGGCTCCGCAAGTGAAATTGGATTCATGTCATGAATCGGCGTTGTCATTGGTGACGCTTGAGATGTTAAAGAAGTACGCGGCAAATTAATTGGCTGCATTTAATTCGGCTGGTGTATCTAAGGTCACTACGATTTTTCCAAACGAGAGTTCAGATTCACATTTTAAAACATCTTGTCTTGCATCGGTGGTTACCCAAATATGGGTTGGATGTGGGTAGAGAACATCGTTCTTATAAAATTTTAGTCGATACAAGTTAGTGACATGATCAATGCCATTCCATTCTATTGACTCTTGTTTTTCATAAAATACTTTGATGATCCAAGTGTCACCTTCATAAGTAGCGGGGAAACGCACGCCGATGCCTACTTGAGAGGGAAGTTTGATATTGCGAAGAAAGAAGGCGGTTGAGATAGGATCTTGATTTTGAGCAGGAACAGTATAAGTTTGTTTTGGCGCATCAGCTCCATTGAGCTTAGATTCAAAGGCCGCTTCGTGGGTGATGGGATAAAAGGTCTCGCTTTCGATTAAAGATACTCTTTGTTTTTTATCGTCTATCTTCATGTCTTCAACGCCTTTTTTTGAAAATAAACGACTGTTTCCATTTTGATCGATTAAGCTTTTAAGGTCGTATTTAAAGTAGTGGATTTTTTTTGCGAGTCCAAGCGCTTCAGCGGTTCC
>Ga0207032_1122_pt1 | contig 21790 bp, 12 predicted proteins | sample Alteio_BWMinCont_38_FD_153308 | JGI IMG/M metagenome (GOLD analysis project Ga0207032, IMG submission 153308) | Enriched cells from forest soil in Barre Woods Harvard Forest LTER site, Petersham, Massachusetts, United States -... | ecosystem: Environmental > Terrestrial > Soil > Temperate forest >... | reverse complement strand
AGTTTAACCTATTATATTGATACAATACATTTCTAGCGACAAGCTTTCCAACTGGAGTTCCAGCCTGGTTTTTGCGCCCGCTTCGCATGACCTCCAGGTCGTACACGGCAACATTTTTAAGAGGAGTAAATATTTTTCCATATTGATCAATTAGAAAATATTTTGAATGGCTATAGTAGACCCAAAGACGACCGATAATATCATACGGATCATCAAATTTGCCACCTTGTACATATAGATAAACCATATCGCCTGAGGTTAGATAATTGCTTATCGTATATGAATTTGCAGTGGTATTCATGGCACCATGAGAATCAAAGCCAACATTCTGCAATTTTACTCCGTCATTTATAGCTGCCTGATCCATTCCTGAATATTGAGTCATCCAATGCGCCAGATACGTAAAACTGTAAATTGAATCTCCAAATTCGTTATATGTCTTTTGAAGAAGGACATCACCAGTTTCTTTGTCCCAAGCCACATTTACTGATTTTGTGCTCTGACCGTTATCGTGATAAATAGTTGTTGTAAGTATTCCGGTTTTAGTAATAACTTTCGCCAGAACTGCGGACCTGAATATTGAAGTATAATCTGTATTGTTCCCATAGCCGGAAGGTATTATAAGAGGGATAATGCCAGCAAAAAAGATATCAACATTGACTTCAAAAGTGGAAGATTGAGTGGTTGTGGAAGATTCCCGCATATCTGCTACGCAATCAAAATCAACACCAAGAGGATAGGTTTGAGTGAGCATATGTCCTGCACTGTCAATAACCGTTACATTGTTGTCAAGACGTTTAGGATTAACAGAAGAAGTTTTATAAACATATTCAACCCCTGACAAAGCAGTACTGACTCGCGAAACCCCCTGACTGAATTCAGGCTGGTTTTCAGCATATTGCCAAACGGCTTTTGGCTTACCAGCCATATCATTAATCTCTATTGAATATCCCTGGCTGATTGTTGCATTAGCCGTAGTACTGATACCCAACATAGATTCTATAGTCAGTGGATTATAGTAGTGGGGGTCAACTGCTGTCTGGTCTAATATAACCGGAAAATCCTGGGCAGTATAAAACTCATACACTGTGAAGCCTGTTCCCGTGCGTTTGATTCCACTGCCTACACCTGCTGGTTTAATATTTGTGACTTTAACAGTATTATAAACTATTCTGGGAGCTGGGAAAAATGATTCTCCATAAGGACCTTCTTGATATAGTTGAATTGAGGTAGAAAGGGGGTGTGATTGCGTGTATGGGATGGGAAACCTGAAAGGGTTTTCATCATTCCCAATCATCGGTTCATATGACGCAACGCCGCTACTAATCCACCCATTATAAGGAGTATATACCTGATAATTATAGGTTTGGCCGTAGGAGCTGCCATAAGCCCCTGGTTCCATTGTGTTCCAGGAATCGGTCATGGTAAGTTGTTTTACCCTGGCCCCACCTCCATATTTTTTGAAAGTCGGGTTTGATAACCTAATCCATGAGTATCCAGTTAAGAGAGCGTAGGAATTTTGTTCCGCTCTGCAATATTTGTTAAACCCATTAACCATGATAGGAATATCGGTAGAAAAAACACTTGCCAAACCTTGTATTGCCTGATTAGGAGATGAAAATCCAGTGCTCGGGTCAGCACCTTTGAAAACTAAATTATTATAATACATCCTTGTAAACTGCCACCCTGCTTTTGCTACCGGGTTGCATTGTACACCAGAGCCATCATCTTGAATTCCTTCACTAAAATATTTGATGTAAGCATAATTGTGCGTGGCATCTAAAGCACAATTGTTACTGTCAAGCCCAACGTATCCAGAAACATATTCTTGTCCTGCGTTGTACTTGGTCAAATCCATCAAACATTTGAAATACAGATCCTTAATGCCTGTTAAATAATGTGCCTTAAACGTATTTATGTTCGTTTCAGTAAATGGAAGGGCTATCTTGAAATATAAATAGTTATTATAATTGTTGATATCATTCCCTGAATTTTTTTGATACAACAGGCCAGATAAATTATCAACAATGGAACCAGATTGATTACTGGCCGTACCAATTATTTTGAACATTTGCCCCGCACGTTTATTCTGAACATATGCGTAATCATTGGATTCATAATCAATTTTCACCAATCCTCCAGATGGAAGAATAACATTAGTCATACTCCATGCAGCTGCGAATACATTGGCTTTGTACGAAGCGCTGTCCTGATCTACATAAGGATATTGAAAATCTTTTAATAAATGGTAATCATCGTTTTTATAGTTGCCCCATCGGTCATATTTTTCAATATTATAACGGGGGTTATATATATTAAGAGTATCTGTTTTTTCAGGGTCTGAAGGATTATGTGTCGGGTCTCCGTATTGGAACTGGTATGGAGTTAATCTGCCCTTTGTTGAATTGCCATTAATAAAGTATACCTTTTTCAGGGTTAGCTTTCCTTTAATTGGATTTACGTTAACGCCACCAACGGTAACTGTTGTACCGTCATTATTTTCAACAAAAGGACACAATTCATAATCATACTCAAAGGTTATTATCTTAAGAGGTATTGCGGAATTTCCATGTTGAATCCTGTCATGCTTTGCATACAATTTAATGCTATCCAATTTATATAAGGGTAAGCTCGTATCCATACCTCCATTTTCGCCTAAAACGCCATAGCCATCATGCCTTTTACTGATTACAAATTCAGCCACGTAATTTTTGCTTTCAATCGATTGCATATACCAAACTTCTTTTGTTCCATAAGTGTAACTTCCCCTCTGATCATTAGATTTGGTTATCAGTCCCTGGTTATAGTTAGCGGTTGCAGCTTTGTAAGGTACACGCCAGCGATATACTTTGCCACCCTTGTAATACGTTCTGGTATAATGGAACTGTGTCGCAGATCCGTAATCATCATCTGTTATTCCATCTCCATTCAGGTCTTGATAATCCGGAGACAGTACAGATGTAAGCATGTAGGAATGGGCGAAAGGTGGAAGGGCATTACTGCTATAATATCCATCGTAACTTACTGTGTTATATATCGAATTATCGCCTTTATTCAACCCCGGATGTGAAGTGGTATCCACATGATAAGTTGTAACATTCTTAGTGGCGTTAAAAGAATAACTTTGATTAGCTACCGCAAAAGTTGCATCCTTTTGAGACAAATTATAGGCCTGGATACCATAAACATACTTTGATCCATCAGGCTTTGTAATTGTTATTTCAGAAACATGATGTTTTCTCCTAACAGAAGAATCAGGACTCATCCTTGGTAAATATCCAATACTGCCGCCACTTTTTGCAGTAGCCCAATAATTCGCAGGGTATGTTTTGAGAGATTGATCTAATCCTGAAAAAGTTGCATCTTCCGCATTTAGCACACGAATTCCATAGTTTCTCTTGACCCTGTTATGCAAATATGAATTTGTCGAAGACAAAGTAATCGTAGACGAGTGATCAGATGGAAATAATGTACTAGAAGCAACCAGACTAGAGCTGCTTCCACTCAATATTATTCTTGCAGCAGATGTATTATTAAACTGAGTATAAATTCTTTGATCACCTGTTGTTAGCTCGCCAGCCATTTTAAAATAACAAGGTTCAAAATAAGGGTCACTTACTGATTGATTGCTTTTGAAATTTAATGATGGACTTAGGGCTGACGCAGAGCCTCCTGACCAATTTCCACTGTTGCTGTTTACCCAGGTATTGCCCACGTTAAGGCCTACTTTCAAAAAATTTCCCAATCCGAGTTCTAGACCCACATTTTTATTTGAACTGGTAGATGAGACATAATTATCGTATACAACTCCTACATCAGATCTATGTGGGCGAAACATACCTTCTATTCCCTGACCTGTCACTGAGTAAATATCATAAGTTTGATTCGGAACCGGCAATTGTTGCATAGACTTTGTAAACGTTTGATCCCTTTCCCTGTTAAAATCCTGAATTACATAAGGCGCGTTTTTAATATTCTCAGAATACATATATCCAAAAGCAGGTATTTGCATGGTTTGTGTACCGAGTTGTTCGTACATGTAATAGCCTTTTGCGTATACATAGCCCTGTATGCCATTATATTCGCCTCCAAGATTTCCCCATAAGGTAAGTCCACTATTAAGCATAGGTAAGCTATATTCAGGTATATAAGTGGGTGTACCAATTGGTACTGAGGCTCCAAATTTGGATACTGTTTCGTTGAGTTGACTTATGTTTGTCCCGAATGTCAATTCTTTTAAACCTTGCCTGGTGTTATATGATGCATTTACGGTTAGCCCTAAATCTGTTTTTGAATCATTGTCCATAACACACTCTAAACCCATAGATGGTGAAACTTCAAATCCGTTTTGAGAACTGAAATCAAGACCAATTCCTGCATTTAAATGTGTAGCGTCTTTTTGACCAATGCGCGCACTTGGATTGATATTTAGATCAATTCCTGCGCCAGTATAATTATTGTTAGTAACACCTACTCCAACTGATAAGTCGAGACCAAAAGGCGCTTCATTGCCTAAAAGTTCAGCTCCACCCCCAATTTCAGACCCTGTCGTGACATTTGGCGTAATGTTCATTTGCCTTGTCATAGTGTCGCCGTTAAAATCATCCGGGATTCCACGCATCTCTCTGTTTATGGCGCCAGGGTTTATGTTCCAGCCTAAACCGACCCAACTTGCTTCCTGATCCATCGTAATCCCTCCATGGTAGCAAAGGGTGATAGGATACCCTTCCACATCAAGAAGGGGTATGTTGTAATTAAAAGATCCACTGGACAGGTCAACCATATCTGAAGTACCTGCCGGTTCAAAACTGGTCATTTCGGGCTGAGAAGGACCACTAGTGAGTGCCTTCGCAATCATCGGAAAACCAAGCTCAAACAAGAATGTGAACAGAACCTGTACGCTTATTATCTTTAAGATTTTGCGAAAAAATTTCATAGAAGACTGAGATTTGGAATATTATCAATTGAATTTTTTAATATGGTTAATTTAATAAGCCCCGCTCCTAAATTATGGTCGTCAAATACTAATACTCTGTCGCAATTATTTTCGTTGTTTTTAATATTAAATGCGAGGATAAAATTATTAAATGAGGTCATATTATATGTCCTTTCAAATAAAAAAATTGAGCATGGAAAAGTATCTTTCCCACAGGTTAATTTTATATCTTTTTCAATTGTTGATGAAAAATAATTTAATCTTGTATTAGAAGCTTCATTATCTTTTTCGTTTAACCCATTTTTCAAGACATCGGATTTCTCATCAAAAGATCCTATGCGAAATGTGTAATATTCAAGACCCTTATATTCCTGGATTTTTTTTCTGAAAAGATCGGGTACTACAGTGGTTCCTTGATCAATAAGGGTAACATATTCCGGCGTTTTGTACTGGGCACTAAAAATGAAATTCTTATATTGTTGTTCCACAATCAAATGATTATTTTTATCATTCATCCATCTCATGTATTCAACCGGACTTAATTTACCCGAACATGATATTAAAACCCAGCATAACTGAACTGAAATAATTATTTTGATTTTAGGTTTCATGGTTTGTCGAATTCTTTTATTGTCCAGAAGCAGGCTCAGAATATTTAAAACGTATCGTATATGCTTGGCCTGCTCTGGTATTCACTTGCATCAAATAATAATTCTTATCCTGAATGTCATTGATATTTCGAAGGTCTACAACATATCTGTCATCATTAAATGGCCTCTTTAATGGTATGGTTTGAGGTGTAATGTCAACATTTGAAGAAGTTAACAATTTGATAAATTTAACCCCGGTATTATACTGGTCATTGATCCTGAATTTTACACATCCATTTGCCATGTAATAGCCGCCATCTGTTTTTCCATTCAAAAGTAAATAGTTGTCAGTAAGGCCAATGGTTGCAGAATCAATTGGTTTTGGCTTAAAAACAAAACTCCAGACTTCACTGCTTCCTATGACATAATCCTCAATCGAAGCGGTGACCTGCCAGGCATATATTTTATTCTGATCAAATGGCAGGTTATTATATGAATAAGATAAAAACAAAGTATTACCAACATTTGATTGATAGAATGCTTCATTCCTTGCAATGCCATCACTTGGTGGTTGGCTGTCTATAAGTTCGACAACTTTTATTTGGTAATTGATTTGTTCCCCAGGTCTTAATGGAGAAGCAGGAGTCCACTCAAGAACAGGATAGGCATTATCAAGGACTTGTTGATCAGATGGATAAACAAGGTGTGGCGGATGAATTATTTCCACATTATTTTCAACGCAAGACCCATCAAGTTTTGTATTATTCGAATAACTATAGGCGTCAATACATGATACATAGCTCCCTGAAGGGAATTGCCCGGATTTAGTTATGGCTTGCTGAATTGTATTATTATAATAGTTAACACTAGCAGTGCTAATTGTTGAAGAAGTGTAATAATGGATTCCCGGCGGAACAGTTAAAGGCAAACTTGTTACTTTAATTAATACATTTTGGCTGTTATCTTTCACACTGCCGATCAAATATATTGTTTGCGATTGCGATCCCTGGTTATTGATGGTTGTATTCCATAAATCATTTGGGACAAACTGAAAGGTGGATGGATATATTAAGGAAACATGAATTTGCGAATATCCAATTATTGGGTTGATAATAAAAAACAACTGAATTAATAAAAATGGAATGAAGAGGGATTTGTTCATTTTCCAATTGTTAGGGCGTCGGCATCAAAGATAAAAAACTTATTTTTTATAAAACAATTTTTTTTCAATTTATTTTTCCAAATTTGCTATCTAAAGTAAAAGTAAATATGAAAGTTAAGAAAACATGATTTAAATCATATAAATTGTTAATAATTTAAAATTATGAAAAATTCCACCCACTCAACCATTATTCTATTATTGATAGTATTTTGCTTTGAAGCAAATAAAGTCATAGCACAAACACCAACCTACTCTTGGTCCTTTGAAAGCACTGGGGCAAATATTGGGACATCAAACGAAGCCATTCAGAGTTATTGTACCCCTGGGCCAAGTCTATACTGGGGCTGTGAAGGACATTTTGGAAGAGGGTGCATTTGCTGTTTCAGAAACATTACAACAGATTTTCCAGGTGGATTGCCAAATTATTTGGGAGTCGGTGTTAGACGAAATACTGATACGATTTCTTATTATCGAATGTTTTTGGCTGCAGGTATTCCCACGTATCCCGGCAACTACACAATATGGTCAAATTCTGTTACTCTTTATCAAGGTCAAAATTATTTATTCAAATGTTATGTTAAAAATCTCAACAGAAGTCATTCTGAAGGGCAACCAAGTGCCCGACTTCAATTCACATATCTTGACGGACCACAAAAAGGAATTGTTCAGCAAGTTACGGAATATCAACCTGTTGTATCTAATCATAATGAGTATAAATGGGATTCTATACAAGGAGCCTGGCACAATACCTCTAATTGCCATGTAAAACTTGAAGTAGCGGCTTTTTCTCCAGATGGATTTTCTAACATCTGCGACACATTTGGCTATATGCTTGGAATTGATAGCATCACTTTAACAGCAGTATGCGGATTAAATACACCAACAACATGGTGCGCAAATGATTCATTAACCCTGAGGGCTAATATAAGTGGAGACCCAACCTTGGACACGATTAGGTGGTATGTTAATAACGTTCTAAAATTTACAAGGCATAGGGATTCGACATACTCAGGCATAACCTATGCCCCTAATTGGTTTAGATATTCGTTTTCTTCCGCCAATCCTGCCACTAAGATTAAAATAGTTAGGCGCTTTTTACGAGGAACAGGAACTGAGGCAATCGATTCATGCATCAGCTATATTAATGTACTTCCTGCCGTTTCAGCCAATTTTACAGTTGCTCAAACATATTTGCGACAGATTGAAATGACGAATACTTCCGTTTCAGCCACGTCATACACATGGCGCTTTGGCAGTGTGGGAGGATATACTTATAATTATACAACAAACCCGACTTTTATTATTCCCGGAACTGGGACATCAGATTCAGTGAAGCTAACTGCAACCGGTTCTTGTGGTTCCAGTACTTCATCACAAAATATAACATTATGCAACTGGTCAACCCGTTTAAGTTTTGATACATCTTCAACAAACTTAGCTGTAACTTATAAGGCTCATGGCTTTTATAATTCAGCCCATACGAGCCGCAGATATTTTTGGAGTTTTGGTGATGGAACGTATTCGGCTGCAAATGATAGTGATTCAACAGCTACGCATACATATGCAGTTAGAGGTAATTACAGGGTGAGCCTCGTGGAAACAAGATTAGGCTGTGGTATTGACACTTCCAGTAAGACAATGCTGCTATGCGAAACTCCACCGCTATTTACTCGGAGCTCGGATAGTATTTGTAACAGTGATTCTATTCATGTTACTTGTCCATATTCCAGTGCACCGTCCTACGCATGGTATGTAAACGGTGAATTAATGAGCACATCGCAAAGTACCTATTTAAAAGTATTCTCTGATAGTACAAATATTATTAAGCTGGTTATAAATAATGGATGCAAAGTTGAAACATTCTATAAAAATGTATTTGTTAGCCCATCTGTAGTCTCTGCATTTAAGTTTTCTACTACGTTCCCAACATTAAGTTTAACTTCTCTATTTGTCCATGGAAGCAGTTATAGTTGGGTAATCAAGAATGTGAGTAATACAACTGTCGCTACGTCATCTCTGAAAAATTACAGTACAAGTTCTTTGAGTGCAGGCACTTATACAGTCTACCTCACTGTTGTATACAAGGGTTGTACAATGACTACCTCTAAGTCAGTGTGCCTGCAGCAAGATATAAGGGATTGTTGTGCGGGTTGCTCAACGAGCAATTAATACTCAAAGCTGTCCTTAATGCTACCAATTAATCGTCTCACCTACCTTTATATTATAAGTGTATTAATATGCTTGGTTTATCCGAGTACAAATTATGGGCAAAGTAATAAAGTAAGCGTTGACTATAGTGTAAATATTAACGACAGCATGTTTGGGCATAAAATCCTTGATGCTTTGATTACCTCAAACTTCGCAGGGTTTGCTGATTTGGATATTACTTTTGTCAAAGGTGAAAATGACACCATAACTATATGTAAACTCAATCGTTTACAAGTAAATTCCGGGTTTACAAATATTAGTATAGATCCTTCTAAAATTGAATTCAGGGATAAAGAAATACAAACATTTTACCTTGCAACAGGCCATTTCCCTCCCGGAAATTATAGGATGTTTGCTGTGCTAAGAAGCGAAAACTTACACTCAATCAGTCAAACCATAAGATTGACATCTGAGTTTAACTTAAAAATGACAACACGTGAAAGGACTAACATTATCTCAAAGAAAAATCAGATTAAACTATGTTGGGATATCAAATCTCCAAAAACACTAAAGGAATCAATTTCATACCATCTTATGATCGCCCAAGTATCTGACTATAGAGATGCAAGGAGGCCAATAACGCAGTTAAAAGGTTTCCAATGGGTTCCGGATATCAAAACAGATTCCATATCTGTCAATAAATTACCTGTCAAATTAAAGCCCAACCAATTCTATACCTATTATGTCGAAGCATATTATAACAATGTCAGGATCGCGGAAAGCCCAAAAAAGATTTTTTTGAATAAAAGAGTCTCTTCAAATAACCCCTTAAGTAAAATTACGCGTCTCTTATTACCGTCCAAACAATACAACGATTTGCAAAAATTAATGCAGGACACTGGTAAGGTTTCAAGCGTTAAAAAAACGCAAAGCCCAATGGGCAAATATATAAGCACTAATTTATCGGATAAAATTAAATTCTATGGGAGTGCGAAACTTGAAACTCAGATCTCAAATATTGCCGTCCCTAGCACTCAGATTCCTCCTAATTATGCCAGATTGTACCTGAATCCCGGGGTTCAAGTAGATAACCTACCTATTGTTAGCAATATTTTCCTAACAACTGAGAATAGTACAATATACAAACTCAACTCATTTAGCATAAATTTTGATATCCAAAAATATAAGGACAACCAATTGAATGCTTTCAAAGTTCAGAACTTAGACATTGGAAACATTGATCAGTATTCTTCGGCTGAGAAAAAAGCTCTATTGATCCAGAAAGATCTTTTGACCAAACAAATTTCAAGTCTCGAAACTCAAATAGAACAAAAAGGATCAAGCCTGGAAGATACCAAGCCGCCCGTAATCCCTTCGGTAAAAAATATTGGGAATGATGCCAAAATGGGAAATCAGTTATCGGATAGCCTCAATAAAAATAATTCTTCACAACAGCTACAGGGGCCAAACAAATCCCAAACAAAGGATTCATCTGCGATGGTACAAAAGGATGCTTCCAAAGCTGACAAAAGTTTACAGGACAGCATTTCCAAGAGTAAAAAAGATTTCAATCGATTGAAGAAGGAAGAAGATAGTTTGAAACAGTTTAACCAGAATTCAGCAGCATCGATGGTTACCAAAAACAAATCGCTTGACAGTGCTAAAAATCAAGTCAATATACTAAAGCAAAAATTGGCAGTTATAGAAAGCACTTTGGAACGATTTCAAAAGCAAGCAAATAATTTAAAAACGCCGGATAAGAAGGATATATTTATGGATTTGGAAAAGTATATGCCTGGTAATAAAACACTTAATAAGATATTCTCTTATGTTGATCACTTTAATATAGGACGAAATTATCCTTATTTTTCTGACTTGTCACTTTCAGGTATAGCGGTTAACGGTTGCAGTGTCGGTTTAAGCAACAAAAATCTATATGCTAACGCCGTTGCAGGGAATGCATTGACATACAATCCAAATTTACCTCAATCGAAGGATTTTATTACGGGCATTAAGGCAGGGTTTGGCAAAGAAGCCGGGGATCATATTGCCATTTCTATAGTTAACATTGACCCCGCAGGTGGAGGAGCATATTTGAAAAATCAGGTATTGACAGGCGAAATCCAATATATATTCTTCCAGAACGTAAAGATCATTGGCGATATCAATAAGTCGTTCACTTCAGGTGCAACACCTGACGAATTGCCCTTGAGTACTAAATTAACAGGTATTTCAGATTTATTTAAAGATGATGGCAATACTGCCTATTCAATTAAAGCTCAATACTCTAATCCCAAACTTCAATCAAAATTCCTTTTCTCTTATAGCGTGATTGAAAGTGGCTACATTTCTGAAGCTTCCCCTTTCATTAGAACAGGTGTATCTGAATATGAATTCAAGTATGATCAATCATTGTTTAAGAAAATAGTTACCCTGTCTGCATTTTACAGAACATATACCGATAGCCTTTCTAAAACCGCTCCGGCTACAACCAATTTTGAGAGTTATGGGTTATCAGGGAATATAAAAATTAAACACCTGCCAATAATTTCCTTTTCGATATGTCCATACCGCCAAACTTCTGCAGCCTCAAAAGATAGTGCGGGAAGCAACAATACTACCAATTCCATTATGGAAAATGCCTCAGCGATATATAATTTTAAATTAAAAGGCGCATCATTTAATACTACTGCAAGTTGTTTGTGGATTACAACAGAAAATAATGTTTTAGGTTTTGGATATAAAACAAGCAACTATTCTATTTCAGAGCAAGCCATGTTTAAAAATGGCGCGTTTATCTCCATTGCAGGCACAATTGTAAATACGCCTGGAATGCTAAATAATTTTGTCGATTACCACGCAAGTATTGGGGGAGTCATAAAAAACAAATGGTCAAATTCTCTTAACGGAGATATCGATATTTCGAATGGAGAATATCTTTCAAAATATGTACTGGCATGGCAAAGCTCATATGTTTTAAGCAGTAAATTCAGTATTCAACTTAGAGTGGGCCAGAATTATTTTTATAACCTGGATCAATCAGGATCGAGCAAACAATACTTTGCCAATTATGGAGTAATTTACAATTTCAGGTAACTGTTTGTTGGGCAAGGCTTTATTTTCAGTACTTCAAAATTTTTCAGTGACTATATATAACTGAAGAATTCTATCCAAAAAGAAACTCTATTCATAGACAACAGCCTGCCAAGTCGAATACGAGGCAGGCCATCATCACATCAAGGACACAATCTTTATGCAATACAATTATTCAAATTCAGCTTGTCATGATTAACAGAAAGTATCTTAAATTCCAATGCGTTTTCAAAACTTTACAATATTTCTTGAAACACACTGACCATCCATTGTGAATTTTAAAATATATATCCCTTGACTTAAGTTGTAGTGTTTATCGCTTATCTCAACCTGATATTCCCCAGATGATTGCATTCCTTGAGAGACGACATAAATTTCAATCCCTGTTATGCTTAAGAGTTCTATTTTGATATTTGTTCTCCTAGCTAAATTATATTCCACAACAGTGGAGTTTTGAAATGGATTAGGATATATATTCAAATTGAGACTTTCTGCAAGAGGATCCTCAATACCTGACACTTTTACGTCTATGGTTGAATCCTGTTCGTTATAGCATCCATTATTATCGGTAAGCGATAATTTGACCAGGTACGCCTTGTTCTTTGGAAAGATATGAGACGGATCATAACTGCTTATTATTGAGCTGCCTCCTGTCCCATCCCCGAAATCCCAATCATAGGCAGTGACTCCCTGTGTTGAATCATTTGCCTTAAAAAGGATAGATGGACTAAGTATTGAGGCCACTTTCCAATGAGCATCCGGTAATGGATTTACTTTAATTATTTGAGAAACAGAATCCTGACAGCCACTTGAGCTTGTTACTTTAAGATTAACTGTGTATTTCCCTAACGCATTATATATGTGTGTAGGATTTTCTACGTCAGAAGTATCACCATCGCCAAACCTCCAAAGGAATTTTACCGGCACTGTACTTTGATCAAAAAAGGTAAATGGCTGCCCTATACAAGCATTCTGGAATGATGCCATTTGCGGCCTTAATACTGTTACATACATTTGTGAAGCATCTTTGATACAACCATACACGGTGGTTTCAGTTAAATCTACTGTACCTGTTACGTTACCCGGCCAATGTATCGTTATTTTATTCGTGCCAATACCCGATGTTATTGTGCCTCCAGTGGCATACCAATCATACTTACTCCCGCTATCTTCTTTCGTTTGATACATAACATTTGTTCCTATGCAAATAGAATTAGAACCAGTAATAACAGGAGAAGGCATTGGATGGACAATCACTGTTTTTACTAAACTGTCTTTGCAACCGTACATCCCTGACACTTTTAATTTTACAATATAGGTTCCAGCTTTTGAATACGAATGAGTCGGATTCTGCAATTTGGAGCTACCCTTATCTCCAAAATCCCAAGCCCATGATACAATAGATTCCGATTTGATGGTATCTGACTTAACTGAACCGAGAATGACGCTTTTGTCTGTAAATACAAAGGAATTACCATCAAAGCATTGTGAAGCTTGGTTAACAGTAAAAGCTGAAACAGGATGAGAAGGATTGATGTATAGAATAGCGGTATCTCTAATGACACAGTGAGTGGAAGTATTGGAGTCTTTAAGGTAATAGGTGGTTGTCTTTTTTGGGGATACCATAGGCCGCCTATCAGTTGATGTAAAGCCGGGTGGGTTTGATGTCCAGGTATAGCTATCCCCACTAAGGAGATTAAGGCCCAACGTGACGCTGTTGCCCAAACAAATAGAGTCTTTACCGCCTGCATTGGGACCAATGGCAGCTATCAATACAGCAGTGTCATTGTCGGCAACCGAATCAAATAGTCCATTGGGGTTTTCTGTCCATACTTTAATGTTGTAGGTGCCTTTTGAAAAATGGAAACTGCCAATAATAATTAATGTATTGCTATCTATTTTCATGTGACCGTACCATTTGTAGTTCTTTTGAACAGAATCATTAATTGACCATCCAATTGTAACGGAATCTAGTTCCTGGCTGCCATAAGTGTTCAAAATAACCCTAATTGGCAATGCGCCCGAACAGAAATTGCCATATGGCGATATGATAGTGGAGATGCCTGCATCATTAAGGGGAGTTCCGGCATATAGAACATGGGTTGCTAATACAAATACTATGACTGGAAGCAGTTTAAGAGATTTCATACCTATGATTTTATTTATCTGTTTTAGTTTCAATGTGCCAAAGATAAAAACATTTTTCAAAATGAGGCTCTTTGAGCCTCATTAATTTTCTTAACAATGTCTGACTTTTGATCATGCTCAAAAAGCGACTACCGGAAACACTTTTTACATACCCAGAAACAGCAATTGCCTTTGGTAATAATTTTCGCCAGGTACGAAGGAAGCAAGGTATGACCCAGGATGATTTGGCATTAGAAGCAGAAGTAGAACGCAGTACTATTGTGCGTATTGAAAGTGCTAAAATGAATGCCAGTCTTGACATGATTTTAGTGCTTTCAAAAGCTCTAGGAGTTCACCCAAGGGAATTATTTGATTTCAGCCTTACAGAATAGATAGTACTACTCTTGTATATAGCTCATTTTCTGATAATATGTCTCGCCAAATTATGCTATTTTATTATCTGATTACAGAGAAAAAAATGCAAAAGCATCCCGTTTTAAATTTTGAAATACGAATTAGAATAATACATTTGCTATTCTTTTAGTTAGTTAGGATCAGGTGCCGGTTTACCTCTGGGAATCCGGCATCTTTGTTTTATTTCTACTTGCTTTATTACTTTTAACTCCTTATTCCCATTCTGCCAACTCGACCCTGGCCTTTCACCGCTTAGGCAAAGGTAGTCAGCTCGTTCGGGATCGTCAAGGTTACATGAACGGCCAATAATCTGTTTACTTCATGGGTATCAGCCGACCTTGCCTATACCTCACTTCACTAAGCAATTTGGCGCCTAAGCGTTGAGAATGCCTCCCTTGCTCAAACCTTATATATTACATTAAATATCAAATAAATATGTGCTATTACCACCACCTTCGAGCGTCGAATTTATATAGCCAAATTAACATAACTACTTGACATTCAATGCAAAAATATTTTACAACTTTCTGATTCTCAGAGAGAAAAAGATGAGAATAATTAATTAAATATTTGGTTATCAACTAAATAACTCATATCTTTATATCATTATTAATCACTTAAATATTTAACAAATGAAAAATGGAAGCAACGGCAAGGCACCTCAAGGAGGAGCCGCCGTAATTGAAACCCCCGAAGCTGAAAAAAAATCAGCTACCGAAGTGAATGAGAAAGGCCAGTTAAACGGCAATGCTCATGAGACCCCAACCCTTTTAACCATTGATGAGAAGATCACCAAACTTCAAAATTTGGTTGATCTGGTTGAAAACAGGGACAAGTTCAGGAATCACCTGTTCCAGGTGGAAGGTATGAAATTTGGTGACCTTGATGAGAGATGCTCACTCACGATTGCCTCAGAAAATGGCAAATCGTATGTCATCAAATCCGTCTATCTCAACCAAAAGGTTGCCACCCTGTTAAAGGACGAGTTCACGGGGAAAATCAAAGAAATTGAAGCAAAAATCAATTTCTAAACCAAAAAGTAATGCCCTGCCTATTAGCCTGGGCAGGGCTATTACTTCACGTAATTAATCACTTTTAAATACGAATATTCAAATATACCAAATATATGATAACAGAATACGACATACTCACAGCAGAAGCGCCCGTATCTACCGCTTCATATACTCCGGTTCCCCATATAACCCTTATCAATACGGTTAAGGAGAAACTGGACAAGCATAACCTTCAAATCTCAAAGACGAGGTATAGCGGCAATAACAGACTAAACCAAATGTTCGGGGTCTATGACCTTGCAGATTCTGACGGGGAAATAAACCTTAATATCGGGTTCAGGAATTCCTATGACAAAACCTTGCCGGTTGGCTTGGTAACCGGAGGAACTGTCCTCGTTTGCGCAAACCTCATGTTTCGAGGAGAAATTAAGGTAGTGCGGAAACATACCAAGAATGTTTTTCATGACATTGACGCACTGCTGGAAAATGTCATTCAGTCTGCTAAATATGAATACGAAATGCTTGTAGAAGACAAGGAGAAAATGAAGATCAAACTACTTGATAAACGGCAAATGGCAGAACTGGCAGGGCGGATGTTCATTGAAGAACGGATACTGACAGCAAATCAAATGTCTGAACTGAAGCGAGAAATTTACCAAAGCGAGCACTTCCAAAATGATACCCTTTGGGATTTTTACAACCACAGCACCCACGCTTTAAAGAAAAGCCATCCCGGCCAGATTATTCCAAACCACATCCGGGTACATGACTTTGCAATGAAGCTGATATAGGAGCATAAAAGTCCATTTACAGCCCTTTTTCTTGTGCATTGGCAGGGAGAAGGGCTTTTTTATGCGAAAACTTCTTTTCTTTTTTGTGCCGAAAAAGAAAAGAAGCAAAAGAAATCGGCATTACTATTAATCAATAAATTGTAGTGACAGTATACACAACGATAAAACCTGCTATTCATTTATCGTACCAGCCTCCAAAATATTTATGCCAATTAGACAGCAATTACATAAAAATCACTACTTATAGTGACAAGCATTTCCCTATAAATGGTGCTAACAATGGAATATAATACTTTGAAATTTGTACCATTAACCTTAAAAATTATAAACGATGAAACAATTTATTATTCTATTACTAACATTTTGTTGCATACAAGCAAACGCACAAAAAAAGGCGACAAAAAAATGTCATTGCCAGAAGCCAGAAGATTCTGTAGAAATTAATTACGATTTTAACACGAAACAATATAATAACGCCTGTGGCTGTGTTAAAAACTGTGGACAGATAATCATCCACGTGAAAAACATTAACCCGGGCTTAAATAATATTTCTTTATCGGGGAAAAGCTACAACTTTAACATCAGTACCCCATCGCAGTTTGCAACACCAACAAACACAAACGTATCAGTACCAAATATGACCTCGACTGGCGGTTTGCCAATTAAATCAACAAGTAATTCCTCCCAAAATATGGAATTATTCTCTCAAAGAGGTAATAAAGGTATTGCTCCAAAACCGCAAACCATGGAAAGTGGTGAAATACAAAAAATGGTTTTAGCCATCAATAATTTTAATATAAGTTGCGAAATGCTCAAACCTGTTAAAGGAATTGACTCTGCCATTAAAAATTATCTTATGACTTCAGATAGTCTTGGCGAAGCTATTTCTAATCGAAAAATGTATCTTCTATCATGTGCTGCAAAAAACAATTATGACTCGGACTCTTTGACTCATTTTAATAAAATACAACCATATCTGCTAAATCTCCTCATAAATTTAAATAGGGCGTATGACAATGCGAATAATATTTTGACAGCCGACATAAACAAATACAAGAGTGTCAATGACATAACGGACTCTCTTACAAAAACTTTGCAAAAAATAAAGGATTCAAAAACTAAAATGGACAATGCAAAATATGACTTTAATATAACTTCTATTCTGCAAACCGATGCATTATATAGCCAGAATTACTTTACTTTTACTGAAAGTTTTCATCCATGCAATTCAGATCAATATAGAATTATTTTAATGGCTCAACCTACTGACGCTGGAAAGAAAATGGGGATAACTTCATTTTCAGACACATTATCACTTAATACAAATGGAGGCATAAAAATTGATTTTAGTGGAGGTATATTCTTTAATCTCTTTTTGAATGATCGTACATATCATTATGATTCAAGCAAATCAGCGAAAGGAATGACCCGTATAGTTCAGGATAATCCCACGGCTCATTTTTTGCCAAGTGTCGGTGCTCTGATGCATGTTTATTGTAGAAAATGTTGCGATGTAAATTGGGCTGGATCTTTCGGAATTAGCAGCAATGGAACTGATCTTTCATATTACCTTGGGGGCAGTTTGTTATATGGGAAAAATAGAAGATTTGTAATAAGTGCTGGCATTGCAGGCAAACAGATAAGCATTCTTAATGGAGCATATCAAACAGGTGTTGATATCCCTAACGCAAATAAACTGGCACAAATCCCCACAACAACTGCTTTTCGCATAGGTGCATTTTTAAGTGTTTCATATAATCTTAATTAATCGCAACGATCTTATCTACATATATTTCAGATTCTCTAATGCTAAATATTATTTTTAAAACTAAGCCCTTACATTTAAACAATATATAAATACACAAAAAAATGAAAACTTTTTCAAACTTTAGAATCCCAGGATTACTTATATTTTTAAGTGTCTCTATTTTAAGTTGCAATAACAATGGAGATAAAAAGGATTCCAAAGACAATCCACAAAAACAGCCGCGTTTTGTTGGGGTATCAGGTGGAAACTTATGTATGGATACGGCAACGTTGGATTTTTATGAACCATATGTCCAATTAAGTAATTTCCGTGTACTACCCTCAACTTATGCTGGATCAGATATTGACCAGGTAACTGTTACCTTTAAAATCCCAAGGGGTTATTCAATTTCCCAGGATGCCTCAGGAATTATTGGTCCTGTCATTAAAACAGATTATGACGGCGGGAATGATTATTATACGCAATCCAAGAAATATTATTTCGCATTGGGAACATCTGGTTCAACATTAAATTCCATTAATACCTTATCATTTTCTATTCCAGTCATCGATATTATAAATAATTTTGAATTTGTTGATATACGAGTATTTGATCATGATACTTCAGTTGTGAAAGGGCATACTATTCTTCATCATGGATATGTGGCCGGTATTCATGCTGATGGGAAACTTAAGTAAAAAACAAAGACTTTGTTGAATTCAAGATGTCCATAATTGAATATATATTTTATTGATGAAATGGCTGATAATGATCCTTTTGGTAATACTTCAATATAATTTGTTTGCCCAAAATCTCAAGAGGATTGATAGCCTTCAATATAAATTGAAGGCTATCCCTATGGACACAAATCGCGTAAAAGTATTGTGTGAACTTGGTCTCGAACTTCAGAATTCTGAGCCTGACAAAGCAATTCAATATGTAGACGAAGGACTAAAATTAAGCATTAAACTAAAGTACAAGAAAGGTGAAGGATTTTGCTTAAACAGAATAGGCGTTTTGTACGAAAACAAAGGAGATTTCGCAAAATCATTAATGTATTTATCTCAAAGTCTATCGATTAGAAAGAAAATTGGCGATCCTGTTTCTATTGCCAGCACTATGCATAATATTGGGATAGCATATGAAAATATCGGTATGTATGATTCAGCTTTACACTATTACGTTGAAGATGCCCGAATTAAAGAGAAATTTACAGATAAAAGAGATTTGGCAGGAAGTTATATTGGGATTGGTTCTATCAACGATATTGAAGGTAATTTCCAAACTTCCCTGAAATATTACCGGCAAGCTCTGCTTATATATTCATCATATAAAGATAGTGCAGGAACTTCGATTGCCTATGAGAATATCGGAGACGTCCATAAAAATATGAATAGCAATGACAGTGCATTATTTTATTATTTCAAGAGCGCAAGGATACTAAACAATATGAACAACCTTGCAGAACTGGCTAACATATACAATAATATTGGTGCTGTCTATGAAGAAAAACATAAATATCAAGATGCTTCTAACTATTTTATTAAAAGCCTCAAATTGCATTCTCAACTTGGTAATCAGCAAGGCATAACAGAAGTAAATGCGAATATTGGTGTATTGTTTCAAAGTCAGGGAAAATTTGATATTGCACTAAAATATTATCTTGTTGCATTGGATACTGCGAAAAAAATCAAAGCCAGGGAAAGCCTCTTACTGATTAATAGGAATATGGCGGAGATATATTTTAACCAAAAAAAATACTTAGAAGCATATTCCTATTTCAAATCCTACTCTGATTTAAATGATACGCTTTCTAATGAACAGAAAAACAAGAAAATATCGGAACTCCAAATTAAATATGAAACCGATAAAAATTTAAGACAAATCGCTGCGGAAAAAGAAATTGGAGCGCAAAGGGCGCGTGAGCGTAATATTTTATTAGTAAGCACAATTCTTATCCTTTTATTGTCTATTGTTATCATTTACAATTACAAGCAGAAAATTAATGCTAACTCACTTATTGCTAAAAAAAATGAGGAAATAAACAGCCAAAAAATCAATGTTTTGCTAACTGAACAGGATATTAAGTTTGCAAGTGCATTAATTGAGGGTCAGGAACAGGAAAGGAAAAGAATTGCAGAAGATCTGCACGACCGTCTTGGTATCTTGCTATCGACTATTAAATTACATTTTAGTGCAATTAATTCCGATATTAAGTCTAAAATATGGCCTTCAATAAAACAATCCACAATAGCTGAAAAATTATTGGATGATGCATTTGTTGAAGTCAGACAGATAGCTCACGATTTGGCATCCGGAACTTTAACAAAATCAGGCCTGGTAGTTACACTCAAAGATTTGAAGATAGCCATTGAACATAGTCGCAGGATAAAATTCAACCTTGATACTTATCATATGGAAGAAAGGTTTGATAGTCAAATAGAAATAACTATTTATAGAACGCTTCAGGAATTAATTGGGAATGCACTTAAGCATGCTGCGGCTTCTGAAATAACAGTGTCGTTAAACAGATATGATAAAGAATTAAACATAATTGTGGAGGACAATGGAATTGGTTTTAACAAGTCGCTTGCATACGCGTCAGACGGCATTGGCTTGAAAAATGTTGAAACACGAATGAAAAGTATTGGAGGCGAATTGACGATTGATTCCCTTCCAGAGAAAGGTTCAACAATAATAATAAATGTTCCTCTAAGTTGAAGATTAAACCTGTAATTCTCAATAAATAAAAGTAAAGTGTTAAGAATATTGATTGTTGATGATCACCAAATGTTTTTAGATGGATTGAAATCAATCCTGGAAAGAGAAGATGATATCGAGATTGTTGCCGAGGCATTAAATGGCGAGGAGGCAATTAAAGTAGCTGATAGAATGACCCTCGACATAATTTTAATGGATGTAACTATGCCAAGGTTGAATGGTTTTACAACAACTGCAAAAATTAAAGAAAAATATCCAAATATTAAGGTTTTGTTATTGACCATGCATGGTTCCAGGGATTTTATAGAACAAGCACTTGAAATTGAAGCTGATGGTTATGTATTAAAAAACACCGGGAAGGATGAATTAACGCACGCAATATTTTCATTGGGAAATGGTGAAAAATATTATAGTGAGGAAGTTAAAAGAAGTTTCATGGATAGTTTTGGCAAAAAGTCGGCTCCACAAGCAGCAATAAATCTATCAAAACGAGAAATTGAGGTATTAAGACTTGTTGTCCAGGAATTATCAACTACACAGATTGCCGATAAATTGTTTATTAGCCACCATACTGTTGATACGCATAGGAAGAATTTATTAAGTAAACTTGGGGTAAAAAATACAGCGGGACTGGTTAAATATGCAATGCAAAATGGATTATCTTAGCTTTTATTTATGACATAATTTGACTTTGAAACTTAATTTTCTAACCATTTAAAACCTAACATTATGGTGATTTTATTGGGAATTATCTTTTTAATCTTAATTTACTACTTTTTTGTTCAGAATAGGCCAAAAAAAGTAGGTCAAATTCATTCAAATCAAAATCATTACTTCGACAAATTGCAATTCTCTTCGAATGAATTCTATACTCTTGTCGAGAAACTTCTTGAAGAATGCCAAATGCCATACGTTCTGCCTCAGATAACCCTCTGACACCTTGCGAATTGGTTATTTGCTCTATGGCTTCCATGATGCTGTCTTTGACACAGGCCCGGAACATGCTGGCGGTATCTTCTTTATAATAAGTTGTTCCCTGGGCACTATC
>Ga0207032_1121_pt1 | contig 22005 bp, 13 predicted proteins | sample Alteio_BWMinCont_38_FD_153308 | JGI IMG/M metagenome (GOLD analysis project Ga0207032, IMG submission 153308) | Enriched cells from forest soil in Barre Woods Harvard Forest LTER site, Petersham, Massachusetts, United States -... | ecosystem: Environmental > Terrestrial > Soil > Temperate forest >... | reverse complement strand
CGTAGGCAAAATAGGTCCAGGGAACGAGAGCGGCGAAATAAAAAACGGGAGCCGGAATCCCCTGGGGCGCGAGCTTGGCGAGGCGGCCGAAAAAGAGAGTGAAGACGAGCATGGTGAGGACGGGCTGGAGAACGACCCAGAGAACGCCGATGGCGGTTTGCTTGTAACGGATTTTGACGTCGCGCCAGACGAAGAAATAGAGGAGCTCGCGGTAGGCCCAGACTTCCCGGAGACGAAGCTCGAAGAGGCCGCTGGGAGGCTCGATTCGAATGGTGGTGGCGGAAGCGCCGGACTGGAGCGGGAGAGAATCGTTAGTTTGCGAGGCAGAAGCCATTCGAGACTAAGAATAGCAGAAAGAGGCCGGGCTGAAGCCCGCCACTACGGAGGCGCTCAAGGAGGCGGAGGATTTTTTTCGAGCTGCTGGATGTCGCGGTCCTCGATCTGCTGCATGAGGGCTTTGCGCTTGAAAATGTAGCGCTGTAGATCGGCGGTGATCTGGCGGGGCACAACAAAAAACTGATTGTGAATGATTTCCGAGAAAGAGACGGAGCCGCGCGAGAGAATGAGATGCGAGCCCCACTGAAACATCAGGCCAGCATTCCAGAAGACAAACAGGGCGAGCACGGCGGAGACAGAGGCAAGAGCTACTCTGCGGGAACGGAAAAGTTGAGCGATGCGTTCGAGGAAAACGGCCAGGCCGAGGATGAAGAGCGGCGTGAGAGAAACGAAAAAGCGGTTGCCGTAGGAAGAGATGCCGGCCCAATCGGGGTAACAGGCGATGAAGAGATAAAAGGCGAGGAAAGCGGCGAGGAGCGGAGCGCCGACACGCGGCTGGCGCCGCCAGAAGACGAAAAGGCCCAAGATGGCAAGTAAGAGAATAGGAGTCCAGGCGAGCAGGCCGTGATTGGAGGAAAAGAGGACGTCGAAGAAAGCGGGAGAGAACCAGAGCCAGTCCCTGAGGGAAGTGTAACCGGATTCGAACGGATTGCCGTAAATGAAATAGCGCGTGATGAGAGTGGGGAGCAAACAAATGAGAACCACGGCGGCGAAAAGGAAATGGCGAACGAGGAGTTGAGGGAGGCGCAGGGCGGAGGCGGGTGCGGCCGAAGGGTCCGGGCGAAAAGCGAGAAAATATTGGCGGAAAACCTCAATCGCCAGGGCGGCAAGAATCATGGCGTTCGGGTAGTAAACGTTGAGCATGAGGCCGGTGATCAAGGCGAGAACCAGCCATTGCGGGAGCGAGCGCGAGGAAAGTGTTTCGTGCCAATACCAGAGGAACAGCGCTACGACGAAAGCGGAGTGCGCGTGAGACCAGGAGGGATTGAAATACATGTAGACGGGTAGCGAGCTGGCCCACCAAATGGAAAGCGTGGCGAGAAACGCCCAGCGCTCTTCAACGTACTGGCGAGCCAGGCGGAAAGCCAGAAGCAAACCTAGAAAGGCGTAGAACGCGGTGGCGAAAGCCATGGTGACGCGGTAAGGAGTGGAAAAACCGTCGGCGGCGACGGAGGAACCCAGGGCGCGAGCGAGAAGGACGCCGGCGTGGGTGAGAAAAAGAAAAGGCATCCAGAGAATCGCTGGGCCGACAGTGAAATGATTGTCGAGATGGCCGGTGGGCGTTCGAAAGGCGGACTTGGGCTGGCCGTTTTCGTCGAGGCGCGGCCCGCGGAAGGATTCGTTGGCGTGACGGTAATCCTCAGTGAAATCCAGATTGTGCTGGATGAGCGGAGCACGGGCAAACGCGTAGTAGCCCACGCCATCGCCGCGTACCCACGAATTGAGGAAGGGCAGGGAAAAAAGAAAAAGGAGCAGGAGCAGCAGTTCCGATTTACGGAAGCGACGAACGGGCGATGTGCTCGACTCTGGTTGATCCACGAAGGAGTACCCGCCGAACTCACTTATCCCCAGCAACTAATATCACAGCGCAGCTTCGCGATGTGGAGCCAATCTCCCCGGAGCCAAGAAAGAACCTGGTAACTGCAAATAGCCGTGGCAGCATTGTACCCCACGATGTTACTTGGGAGTTAGGGTTCCGCGTCTGGAAATGAGGTTGCCGTGCTGCGCGCCGGAATTGAATGACTGGCGTTCCAAAGACGAATAAATGTCTACTCGTAGCGAAGGGCGGCCATGGGATCGAGGCGGCTGGCTCGGAAAGCGGGGACGTAGCCGGCGGCGCAGGCGACCATGGCGAGCGCGACGGTGGCCAGCACCAGCGTTTGCGGGTCATGCGGGGTGAGACCGAAGAGCTGGCTCTGGACGACGCGCGTAAGCGCGAGGGACGCCGCGACGCCGGCGGTGACGCCGATGGAAACGAGCAAGAGAACTTCGCGCATGACCATCCAGATGACGTTGCCGCGGGCAGCGCCGAGGGCCATGCGAATACCGACTTCACGGATGCGCTGCGCAACCGCGTAGGCCATCACGCCGTAAAGGCCGATGACCGCGAGGAGAGTGGCGAGGAACCCGAAGACGGCCGAGAGGCTGGCGATCATGCGTTCGGTGGAGAGCGAGTTGTTGATCTGCACTTCCGTGGTACGCATGTCGAAGATGGGAAGATTGGGATCCATGTCGCGGACTTTGGAACGCACCGCGGACATGGCTTGATTGGGATCGCCGGTGGTTCTGAGGTAGACGGTCATGCCACCGAGAATGCGGCTGGAAAGATAAGGAAGGAAGGCCTGCTCGGGAATTTCGTCGCGAAGACTGGTGTATTTGAAATCCTTGACGACACCGATGATTTCCATATCGACCGGCGTACCGGGATCGGTACCGAAACCGATGTGCAGGCCGAGAGGATTGCGTCCGGCAAAATATTTTTTGGCAAATTTTTCGTTGATGATGACGGTGGTCGGCGACCAGTTCCACACCTCGGGACCATGTTTCACGTCGCGAGTGTCGTTGATGGTGAAGTCCCGGCCGGCAACGATGGGTGCACCGAGGGTGGTGAAATAGCTCGGGCTAATCTGGTTCATGAAGGGTTGGGCGTGCTCATCTGGTTTCGCTGGATTGAAGCCCTCGACAGACATGCCGCTGTCCCACTCGTCACCTTCTAGAATCCTGACACTGGCCAGGCCAACCGACTGAACTCCGGGAATGGAGCGAAGAGCATCCGATAACTGCTGATAGAAAACCTTCAGGCGTTCCGGAGTGTAGCCGTTGAGCGAAGGGTCGATGTTGAAACCGACGAGCTTATCCGCAGGAAAGCCGGGGCCGAGATTGCGGAGATTGGAGAGACTGCGAACGAAAAGCCCGGCGGCGATCAGTAGCAGAAGGGAAAGCGTGACCTGCGCGACGACCAGGGCCTTTCGCAGACGATGATGGCCGCCGCCCACGACTGCACCGGCCTGATCTTTCAAAGTTCCAACGATATTCGGTCTGGTGGTCTGCAAGGCGGGAACTAGACCGAAGATGACTCCGGTCAGGACGGTCACCGCAAGATTGAACAAGAGAATGCGCAAATCGGGCGAGCTGGAAATATTCAAGCCGTTCGAATCCGATGGGAGGTAGGCTTGCAGGAGGGCTTTGTCTGCCCAGAAGGCAAAGGCCAGGCCGGCGAGGCCGCCGAGCGCGGAAAGAGTAAGACTCTCGACCAGGAGTTGCGCGACGATGCGCGGCCGGGAGGCGCCGATGGCCAACCGGATTGCTATTTCCCGGCTACGGCCAGAACCCCGAACCAGCAATAGGTTGGCGAGATTGGCGCAAGCAATCAGCAGTACGGCTCCGGTGATGGCCATCAAGACCCATAGGGGCGTGGAGAGCTGGCCGCGGACATACGAGCGTCCCTGGGACCCCGGTAATACATCGATCCAACACTTCAGGAATTCGTCGCGGTCATACTTCGAGGCGTGACTGAAGGCGGGCATCTGCACTTCCGACTCCAGCATGGAGTGCATGAAGGGCTGGAGGGAGGCCTTGGCTTGCTGTTGGGAGATGCCGGGCTTCAGGCGGCCGAAAGCGTTCACCCAGCGATTGCGGCGTTCCTTGAGCATGTCCTCCGGGTTACCGACGATAATTTGCCGCTGCATCATGATGGGAATGAAGATTTTTGGGGAGAAGCCGAGTTCCACGCCGTCAAAACCTGCCTGTGCTACGCCGACCACGGTCATTTTGTAGTCGTTCAGAATTAAAGATTTACCAACGATTTGGGGATCACCGGCAAAACGAGACTTCCAATAGTTGTAGTTAAGAACGACGTACGGATGGCCGCTAGGGACGAGATCGTCCTCGGGAGTGAGAATGCGGCCCAAAGCGGAGTTGACCCCGAGAGTGGAGAAATAGGTGCCGGAAACCAGTTCGACTGCCACGCGTTCCGCCCGTTGGCCAAAGGAGAGGCTCGCGGCGGCGGGAAAACGACAAAACATGTCCGAAAAGACTTCATTGTGCTCGCGAAAATCGCGGAACATGGGATAAGAGATGGCATTGCCACCCCAGTTGTTGCCGTAGTGGTGTCCGCGCATAGTGAGGAGCACGAGTTCCTGGGGATCCTTGACGGGCAGGAGACGCAACAAGACCTGGTCGAGGAGCGTGAAGATAGCGGTATTCGCACCGATGCCCAGCGCCAGGGTAAGAACGGCCACGGCGGTGAAACCGGGGGTGCGCGCGAGCATGCGGAGGGAGTACTTCAGGTCGCGAAATAGAGTTTCGAGACCGCCGATGAGATTCATTGGGGAAGGGTTTTGATTGCCGGTGTCAGTCACAGGGGCTCCCACAGGTTGCTAGGAGTGAAGACGACAGAAAGTAAGAAAGGTTTCGTAAAATAAATAGAATACGACCGGGAGACGGGAGTCAAAACGAGAAAGAAAGGCGAAAGCAGTTACGAGTGAACCGTCTACCTGCCCAAGGAACGGATTCAGTCGGCGGTGGTCGTCGCTGCCCTGCGAATCTCAGCGCCATCCGCCTTTTGCTGAAAAAAAACCGTGACGCGGTCGATGATTTCGTTCAGTGACGTGGCGGGGCGGAAGCCGGTCAAGGCGTGGAGTTTATCGACACAAGGGACGCGCCGCATCATGTCTTCAAACCCGGGCTCGTAGGCCTGGTCGTATGGCACGTACTCGATGAGCGAGGCGCTGCCGGTACGCTCCTTCACGCGTTGCGCCAGTCCTTCGATGGTGATTTCCTCGGTGTTGCCGACGTTGACGACCTCTCCGATGGCGCGCGGAGTGTCCATCAGGCGAATAAGACCTTCCACGGTGTCGCGCACGTCGCAGAAGCAGCGCGATTGTTTTCCACTGCCATAGATGCTGATGGGAGTGTTATCCAGGGCGGACTTGACGAAATTGGGAAGGACCATCCCGTAGCGCCCGGTCTGCCGTGGGCCGACGGTATTGAACAAACGAACCACGATTACCGGGAGCTTCTTTTCCTTCCAATAGGAAAGAGCAAGGAACTCATCGAGCGCTTTGGAGGCGGCATAGCTCCAGCGGCCCTTGGTGGTGGGGCCGAGAACGAGGTCGGCATCTTCGTGGAACGGAACGTTGGTGTTCTTGCCGTAGACCTCGGAAGTCGAGGCAGTGAGAACGAGTTTCTTTTTCTTGCAAGCGGCTTCGAGGATCATCTGGGTGCCGTTGACATTGGTTTCGATGGTCTTAACGGGGCTTTCGACAATGAGCTTGACGCCGACGGCGGCGGCGAGATGAACGATGACATCGGCATCATCCACCAGCTCGGCGAGCAATTGGCGATTCTCGATGTTGTCGAGGTGGTATTCCATGCGGCCGGAAGGCTTGAGATGGCGGATGTTCTCCACGCTGCCGGTCGAGAGGTTATCGAGCAAGACTACGCGATCGCCGCGGTCCAAAAGTCTTTCGGTAAGATGCGAGCCGATAAAGCCGGCGCCGCCGGTAATCAAATAACGCAAAGGGCCTCCTTAGAGTGCCTGAGAATCGTCGTCGCGATCGTGGGAGACGTGTTCGCTGACGACTTTCGAATCTTCGTCATGGTGAGCCTCACCAGCTTCCTGAGGACCGTAGCCATACGAGTAGGGGTAATAGCGATAAGAGTAGTAATAATCCGGAGCGCTGGGATCGACGGCGTTGAGGACGACTCCGAGGATGCGGCACTTGACACTTCGGAGCAGGTCGCGCGTGCGAGTGAAAGCTTCCTTGGGCGTCTCCCCACTGCGAACGACAAGCAGAACCCCGTCAGCCAGGACGGAAAGAATCACCGCATCCGTGGCAGCCATGACCGGAGGAGAATCAATCACGATAAATTTGAATTTGGTGCGCAACTCAGCGATGGCATCGGCGAGCTTATGGGATGAGAGCAGGTCCGCAGGATTTGGAGGGAGCGGACCGGTGGGAATGGCCACAAGATTGGGAATCACAGGGTGCGGAATGGAAACGAGATCCAGGCTGGAAACGCCAGCCAGATAGGAACTCAATCCTGCATATTTCCCGCTGCCGAGATTGAGGAGGCGGCCGATGCCCGGCTTGCGTAAGTCGGCATCGACGAGAACGGTTCGGTCGCCGAGCTGCGCGAGCGTGACGGCGAGGTTTGCTGCCGCGGTTGTTTTTCCTTCGCGGGGCAGGGCGCTGGTAACCAGAATAACCTGAGGAGGGTGTTCGGCCTGCGAGAGCAGAATGGAAGTTCGCAAGGCGCGGAACGCTTCCGACATCTGCGACTTGGGGAGATGCTGAGCTACTAGCTCGATGCGTCTATCATGGCCATTGGCAGAGAAACCTTTCAGCATACCTTGCCGCTTGCCACTCCCGTTTGAACCCTCAAATTGCGGAACGACTGCGAGAGAAGGCAGCTTCGCAAGCGTTTCGATGTCATCCGGAGTCTTCACGGTATTGTCGAGATACTCGCGCACGAGCGCAAGGCCGATGCCCCCAACGAGACCGATGATGAAGGCCAGAGCGACGTTGCGAGCCTTGGCCGGACGAGCGGGCGTAGAAGGAATCATGGCCGGATCCACGACGCGGATGTTGGAAGAGCGCAATGCGGAGGAAATCGCGGTTTCCTTGAGCTTGGTCATCAAGCCATCATAAAGAGCTTTGTTGGCCTCGGCCTCGCGCTTCAAGATATTGTATTCCACCATCTTTCCGGCGGCTTTCTGCTGGTCGAGTGCCTCCGTCATCATGGCCTCGCGCTGGCGTGCTTCGTGGAAATCACTCTCCAGGACATCGACGATTTTCTGCTTTTCCTTTCCGAGGTCGGCATCCAGGTTTTTCAATTGAGCCTGGAGGCGCTGCACCTTAGGGAAATTAGGGCCGTACTGGGTCAAGGAATCATCGTACTCAGCAGAGAGTTCGCCGCGCTTTTTCATCATATCCATAAGCGCAGTATTGTTTTGAACCTGGGGTACGGCGTCCAGATTTCCGGACTTGGCAAATTCGTAGAGCGATTCTTTCTTCATGCGCTCGCTCTGCGCGTCGGTTAATTCCTTGTTGATATCCGCGAGGCGCTGGGTGGTGATGTTTTGCTTGTCGTCGAGAGTCCAAATCTGATTCTGACGCTCGTAAGCGATACGAGCATCCTCTGACTTTTGCACTCGCACCTTCATGTCATTGAGTTGGTCCGTGAGCCAGGCCGAAGCCTGAGACGTGGCTTCGTATTTGCTACTGATGTTTCGCTCCATGTAGGTGGCGATATGGGCGTTGACGATCCGAGCGGCCAACTCCGGATCAGTCGATTCGAAACTCACATCCATCAGTCGACTGTTGGGGACTCGCTTGACGCTCAGACTCCCCAAAAACTCGGCGAGTTCGGGAGGAGGCTTTTGGTTCGCGAGGCTGCCGCTGGTGACGGCTTCTGACGGCCCACCGGGAGAGGAAAATCCTGGAAGAGAGGTGAGGCCATTGTTACGGATGGTCTGGAGGCCGAGGGTCTCGCTGGTCAAGATTTTGGTTTGCGTCTCGATGTAATTCTCCGAATCCATCATGACTTCGTAAGGATCCACGCCCTGGAAAGGAAGAATATTGGCATTCTCATGGTCGATCTCGACACGAGTGGTGGCGATGTAGACGGGCTGCATGCGGAAGGTGGCGATGGTTACGATGGTTACGACCGCCAGCATGAAGGACAGTACCAGCCACTGGTGCTTGCGCAGAATCAGCAGATAGTCATAGAGGTGAGGTTCTCGGGGAGACAGCTCCCAAGAGGGGAAGCGGGACGAAACGGGAACCATCTCGACGGCGCCGTTCGAACCATCTTCGCGGGGTACGAGTTTATTGTCTTCAGTCATTTCTAGTGGTAGGCCACGCGGTATAGGGCGAAACCCGTGCCAATAGCAATCCCAATTTCTATGCTTCTAAGGACGGCCTGCTTCGCGCCGTTATTTGGCACATATAAAATATCGCTGGGCTGAAGTTGCACGTCTTCAGCATGAAATTTCGTTACTTTGTTGAGGTCCAGGGCGATTTCGTGCTGCTGCCCCTGGCTGTCCTTGCGAACTATGACGGCACGATCGGATTTTGCCGTGCGCGTCAAACCGCCCGCCAGCGAAAGAATCTTTAGTGTGGACATCTGTCCGCGGTCATTGGAAAGTACGAAACCGCCAGCCTTGTTCACCGCTCCCAGAACATAAACGATCCCAGCGTGCGGCACGGTCACGATATCCCCGGCTTGGAGAATAATATTATTCGCTTTATCGCCGGTTTCCACGAGCTGAGAGAGGTTGATTGTGATGGTATTGCTGAGGGGCGGAGGTTCAGTCGGCGCGGAAGTGCTAGTAATTGGAGGAGCACTCGTCTGCCCAGAAACTGCGTTCGAGGGCGCTCCTGCAGTCGATGCTGTCCCCTGAACGGACTCGGAGTCAATGGATCCCTTTGAGGTCTTCGCAATGGCGGGGTCTTCCTCTCCGATCATTGGCGGTTCGGAAGGGTCCTCCTGGGTCTCCCGGACAGGGCGCGTAACGATCACTGTATCGCCAGCGTCATTGCCAACTCCCCCCGCCTCTGCCAAGACTTCCAGAAGTGTCACCGGCCGATCTGCTTGATAGACCATCGGATGTCCGACGGCGCCTACAACCGTGATGGGCTTACTTTTTCTGTCCTTGACCGTGACACTTACCTCAGGATGGGAGACTAACCCGTCGGCTTCCAGGACTTCGGCAATCTTCTGTTCTGCCTGCATTTCCGTCAAGCCGGCGACATGCAGGCGAACCGGAACCAGCGGGATCCCGATGGATCCCGTCTGACTGACACGAACTTCGCGACTAAGTTCTTTTACATCGAAAACATCGACATCGATCAGGTCACCACTGCCAATGATGTAATCGTGCGGGATGAGACGCGCACTGGAAGAAAGCGACCGGATTCGGTCGTTGACTTGTTGCGGCGTTTCGAGAACTGTCTGTGCGCGGCTGGAATGCGCTAGTATCAGCATCCCCAACAGGGCGCTCGTCACGGAACACCACACCGGCGCACCCAGTCTGACTGGCTGCATGGAAATAGATGACCCCCAAGTGTGATTATACAGCGATAAGGTCCAAGTCAATTAGGGATTTCGAGGATTGCGGTGACGCTGCCTGGGGGGAGTGGACGGCAGACCCGATGGCTCGATTTCTGCGGTGGCCAGGTGCGCCATGAGAAAAAACAACAGGGCATTCGCCGGAATGTGCAGATTGAAATCGACGAGGCTATGCACGAGAAAGCCGCTGCAGGCCACCAAACCGGAAAGTTGCAACACTCCGGCAAAAGAACTGTTGAGTTGGCGCAAGCGCCCCAGTGACTCGGCCAGTAAGGCGCCGATAAACCAGGCGCAGCAAAGTCCACCGGCAATGCCCGTCTCCGCAAGAGCCTCCAGATAGTCGTTGTGCGCGTGGTTGACAATCTTTCCATCGTAAAGCGTTTCATAGGGCGGATAGACGATTTGCAGTGTGCCTAGTCCCGTGCCCACGAAAGGGTGGTCCAGAAAGATCCGCCAAGTATCCCTCCGCATGGAGGCACGCTTTCCCGCGGTCACTTCGAGTAATTGGACGGATGATAGACGCTGCAGAATCTGTCCGACTCCAAGCCAGGAAACCAGCAGCAAGGCGACCAGCAGGACGGCGACTCCCGCGAGCCACTGCTTCCCCATCTCGCGCCGTAGAATCATCACCAGCGCCAGCACAACCAGCTCAGCGCCGAAACTCACGAGGCCTCCCCGCGATGCAGAGAGGAAGAGCGCACCGATGGGAAGAACCGCAAAAAGCCCGACGACTAGCCAGCGCTCCCGCCGAACCCGGCCCAAGACAAGGGGAACAAGAGCCAGCGGCAGAACCAACTCTGCAAATCCGGCGAAGTGGTTTCGATTCACGTACGGCCCAAAAGGGATTCCTCCGTAGCCTATCTCGCGAAACCAGTAGAGTTTCCCGTTAGATGTCAGGTGCTGCAGGATGGCGAAGATACTGACCAAGAAACCGAAAACCATTCCGAACCACACGAAACCTCGCCAATCTTCCAGAGTCCGAAAGGCTTGAACCGCGAGAAAAAGAAGGATCAGGTCGGCCAGCAGCAGTAACAGTTCGATTCGCGTATTGTAAGGAGAAGCACTCCCACGGAAAAACCATTGCCCTAATACGATGAGTGAAAACGCCGCGAGCGGTGGGAGGAGGGGCGACAACACAGGCTGCTCTTCGCGGTTGAAATAGAACCACAGAGACCAGAGCAGGAAGAGCAATCCGGCCCCTGTTTCAAAGACAGTTCGCGCCCAATCCTCGACCCCTCCATGGGCCGCCACTGCAAAGACGACCAGCGCGCAAGTGCCGACTCGCAAGAACTTCATGGCTTGGAGTGCTCCGCCGATTCCGGCACCAGCGCGACGTCGTCCACCCAGCTTGTCCCCTTAATTTTATTCTCGAGCTGATCGCTGAGGAAGCGCACCAAACACACTTGCACTTCCTGTACGTTTTTTCCAGCGGACCAAGGCATTTCGATACGAGTCCAAGGCTCGCTACCATGAACTTCGGGCGTCACCGCCACAGAAGCGTCCTGCGTTCCGAGAGAACGCAGCTGGAATCGGACGCCCTGATCCGTGGTGAGCGCTCTTGTCTTCACCCAGGCCCCAAAACGGTAGGTGGTTGAGGGCTGCACCGGAACGTAATGGCAGATGTCCGTGGAACTGACGATGGACTTTCCGTCAAACGTCAGCCGCAGGGAATGATTTCCGGTGTGTTTTTCCTGGGCATCGATGCTGATCTGCACATTCCGCGAGCGCTCTGGAAAAAGCCAGGAAAATCCCCCACCGGTGACTCCCGACTCGAAGCCGCCGTCCCACAAGACCGATCCTGGGGGGCCCTGAAGATCGGCCATGCCGGCAATGACGACTGCTTGATCCCAGACTCGGCGTGCATCTTTGATTCGTTTGTTATTCCTCAAAACGTCGACAAGGGGAAAAACACCCCGCAGCGGCAACCGTGGATGAATTCCGACGAGCCGATCCCAGACCTTAAGTGCATTGTCGAGATGACCTTCTGCGGTTTGGTCCCCAATTGCAAGGATGTAAGCTTCGGCGACCGGCGGCAGGACGCGATCGAGAACGGCATCGATGTCCGGCTGGGCGCGGAGGGCGCGAGAAAGTGCCTCCGCCCCACGCTTCGGTTCGGCTTGGACGGAGCGGCGCATTTCGGCAAAGGCGGAGTCGAGTTCTCCCCGGCGCAAGAGGAAATTGCCATAGCGCCAGGAAACCTCAGCGGAAAGCGGATAGGCTCGTCGGGCTCGCACAAAGGCATCACGAGCAGCGGAGAGGTTGCCTTCCGATTCATAGGCGGTCGCAAGATCGGACAAGATCTCCCACGAGCCTGGATTCAGGGAAAGTGCGGAAAGATAAGATTGAATAGCTCGGGAGGTGTCGGGATCCTCGAGGTTGAACTGCCAGTAACGGCCCAGGAGATACCAGTTACGGGCGTCCGCCGGCTCGAGAGAAATGGCATGCCGAAACCCATCGAGAGTTTGCAGGCCGGCGTAGTGGATGGCCATCGCGTTTCGGACGCTGGAGTAGGAGAGAAACCCTGCGATGACAAAGGCGACGGCGAGAAGAACGCGGCGCTGGGCGGAAGTGGCAAGACGCAAGGTCATTTCAGGGTACTCTGCCTAGACCGTTTCGGAGTTGCAAGACAAATTCGGTTGCCGATGAGCGCTCGGGTGTAGAGAGATTCCGTGAAGCCTTGGAAAGATGCTTGCGACTTTTGCCGGACAGGACCTGGTTGCCGCAGGACACAGGTCACAGTAGAATGGAACTCTAGCCTAGCAGCGATTCACACTGCATTTAGCGTGGATTGGGAAACCGCTTGCGCCCCGGTTCCGGCGGGATGGGGTACTGATTTTTTTGCGTCGACGGCGACGCGCCCGTCCCCATTTGAGGATTGAAACACCAGCCCTTCGATAGAAAGGCAGCCAGATTGAGCGGCATCGCCGGCATTTTCCATCGGAACGGTGCGCCGGTTGAACGAGCGCTTCTACAGTCGCTCGCCGATTTTCTTTTCTACCGCGGGCCCGACTTCCGCGCCATATGGATGGACGGATCGATTGGATTGGCTCATACGCTGCTGCGGACCACGCACGAATCCTTAGGCGAAAAACAGCCAGCGGGCCTTGAGGGAAGATACTGGATTGTTGCGGACGCGCGGCTGGATAGCCGGGACGAACTCATCAACGAGCTGCAGCGCTCTCGCCGGAAGATCCGACCCAACGCTCCGGACAGTGAATTACTCGCGCATGCGTACGCCACCTGGGGAACTCCGTGCGTCGATCACCTCAGAGGGGATTTTTCCTTTGCCCTCTGGGACGCAGGCCACAAACAATTGTTCTGCGCGCGGGATCATTTCGGCATCAAGCCTTTCTACTATGCGCAGCTGGGAGAACTATTTCTTTTCAGCAACACGCTGAATTGCCTGCGACACCACCCGGCGGTCTCTTCTGAATTGAACGACGCGGCTATTGGGGATTTTCTGCTGTTTGGACTGAATTGTGACAATACAACCACGAGCTTTCGCGACATTCAGAGGCTCCCGCCAGCCCACGCACTGACGGTCTCGCAACGCGGTTTGCAGATCCGGCGTTACTGGGCGCCTCCCACCAACGGGCGCATTCGTTACGCAAAACCGCAAGAGTACGTCGAAAATTTTCAGTTGATTCTAGAAGCCGCGGTGGCGGACCGGCTCCGTAGCGATCGAGTGGGAATCCTTTTGAGCGGCGGGCTGGATTCGTCATCGGTGGCGGCGGTGGCCAAGGAGGCATCAGCAAAAAGTGCTCACGCCACTGATATTAGAGGTTATACGTCTGTCGATGAGTCCCAATCCCCCGATCCTGAAGGCCGGCTTGCCCGTGAGGTCGGGGATTTTCTGCGCATTTCAGTAAAACTTCTGCCTGCGGAGAAGGTAGAGCTCTTCGAAGGCTGGGACAACCCTCAATTGAGTCTGCCCGAACCAGTTGACAACCCACTATTTGCTAGTTTTTTTGACGCCCAGCGCATCATTTCCGCCGATTGCCGTGTTGTATTGTCAGGCGAAGGCAGCGACAACTTGATGGACTTTCAAATGTGGCCATATGCGGGGGACCTGCGGCGAAGGGGAGAATGGCGACGTCTAATGACGGACATGGCGAACTATCTCTGGATCAGGCCATTTCCATGGCGTGGGATTCGTGCGCGGCTCCTGCGAGTGATCGGCAAGGAACCGGGCGTGCCTGCATTTCCGAACTGGCTGGCGGCGGACTTCAGTAAGCGTACGAACTTGCGGGAGCGCTGGAAGGAATGGGGTGAGCATCCCAAGCTGGTGTTCGAGCATCCCATCCTCCCGAAAGCCCACGCCTCCCTTTCCCTGCCGCAGTGGACCCTTATGTTTGAACACGAAAATGCGGGCGCGGCGCAGCAACCTTTGGAAGTCCGCTATCCGTTTCTGGATTTGAGGATCGTGAATTATCTCTTGGCGCTTCCACCCTTTCCCTGGTTCTTCCACAAGATGATCCTGCGCGAGGCGATGGCCGGGCGGTTACCGGAATCTGTGCGGATGCGCCCGAAAACTCCTTTGCAAGGAGATCCGGTTGCCCAGCAGGTCCGCCGAAGGGGAGCCGAATCACTACATCAGATGCGCTGGAGCCATGATTCCGATCGATACATCGACCGCTCCGCAATCGTGCTGCCGCATGATAAGATGAATGCCGGACAGATAAGCAATAATTTGCGGCCTTACTGCCTCAACATTTGGTTGCAGTCAGCGCACAGAATTCGTTATAACATTCATGCGGAGGCTAGTAATGGTTAAGCCCGCTAAACGGGAACCCAAAAAGCCGTATTCAAAACCCAAGTTGACCGTTTACGGGACAATCGTAGAGCTCACGCAGAAAGTGGGACATTCGGGCAGCTTGGATGGCCAAATAATCCCGTTACAGCCGAATAAGACACATGTCTAATATCGACGCCAAGTAATCGCCGTGACTTACTGTTGTTGAAACAGAGCATCTTGGATTTCCGCGAAAGTACGAAGTAATAAGTGGGATGCTGTTGTAAGAGAAAGACTGTACTAATCGAGTTTTCGGCTGAGATTATTCAACGTCTAGCAAGCAAAGAATTGCAATGCCATTACACTTTCTTCGGCCTGCACTTCCGCTCTAATTTGGAAATACCAGGAGCGAAACCCTCAAGCCAGTTTCTCCCTCAACCGGACGTTGAAGTCTACTTCGGTATTGCCCCATATTCCACAAAAGAAGACCTCTCCCGCACTGAGGAATTGACTTATGTCAGCGCTGATAGGAACGCAGCCGGCGAGCCAGCCCTAAGGATCTGGAAAGTAGCGCGGGGCGCTTTTGTGCGGCTGGCGTATGAAGATGGAACGCAGTTCTGGCTGGATGGCAAATTAGAAACTGTCTGGGTAACTTGGCCCGACAGCTTGTCTTTGGAGAATTCAACGTCTTATCTGCTCGGACCAGTTCTAGGAGTTGTTTTGAGAATGCGAGGCGTGACCTGCCTGCACGCGAGTGCGGTTAGCATTGGGGATCGAGGTGTTGCATTTGTCGGCTCAGCGGGTACAGGGAAATCAACCACCGCGGCGGCGTTCGCCCGGCAGGGCTACGGAGTCATCTCTGATGATATTGTTGCATTGGTGGAACGAGAAGGCGCCTTCCTTCTGATGCCAGCATATCCCCATCTCTGTCTCTGGCCGGAATCCGTGAAGATACTTTATGGCACTCCGGAGGCGCTCCCGCGTTTCACTCTGGATTGGGATAAACGCCGCCTAGACCTCGGAGAGCTGGGGACGCGCTTCGAAAGCCGCTCCCTTGCGCTCGGGGCCATTTATCTATTGGGCGATCGCCGACCAGATCCAGCTCCCTATGTGGAGACGATACAGCTTCAAAGCGCTCTTTTATCGCTGGTAGCTGACACCTACGCCAACAAGATCCTCGACCGCGACATGCGCGCGAAAGAATTTGACGTTCTTGGCCAACTTGTATCGCGTGTTCCTGTTCGTCGAGTCTATCCAAATCGCGACGCAGCCCGGATTGCGGATCTCTGCAGAGTCGTTCAAAAAGACTATGAATCGCTGAGTTTCCCGACGTCCGCCAGTTCCTGATGGAGTTGGAGATTTCTTAGAATCTGCGCTGGAAGGCCGTGCATTATCTGGTACGATACAGGTGCGTTTCCCGTTTTGGGACGCAAAGCATGGATTTGGGGCACACTGTCGTCGTGCGCATGCTACTCAGATATCTCGGAATCCCGGAATTCAATTTGCCCAGCAGGATTCTGTTTCGTTCCAAACTGGAACTCATGGAAGGGTGTGAAGAAGTGGCGGCAAGCGCGAGAAGCGCCTGCGGCAGGCGTTGGCGGGGACTCGAAGATTTAGGAGGACTGGCATCATGAAAACGCGCGGTTCTTGGGCGAAGGTTGTTGCATCGATCAGCGTAGTAGTGCTTATTGGCGGTCTCTTAATGGTTAGCGCATCACGACAAACCGGGAAGAGTTTGCTGCAAAGCAAAGGGGCAGCTTCGGCAGCCGCGACGAGCGAGACTGCACGACTTACGAAAGCAACAGAGAATCCCCGGTGGATCAAAGCTTATGGCAATTTGCCCTTGAGCTTTGAGGAAAACCGGGGACAGACAGCCAGGGAGGTCCGTTACGTCTCGCACGGTAGCGGGTACGAACTATTTTTGACTCCGCAGGAAGCGGTCCTCGCCTTGCGTAGTCCTGTTCACATTGACCTGTCACCGCGCAATCTATTTGCCACGCTGCGCGGACTGCGAGATGCGCGTCGGACACACCAAGCCACCACGACTGCTGTCCTTCGCATGAGACTGGAAGGCACCAATCCGGAGTCTAAGGTCATTGGAATCGATAAAATGCCGGGCAAAGTGAACTACTTTATCGGCAACGATCCGAAGAAATGGCAGACGGACGTCCCCACCTATGCCCAGGTAAAGTACGCCGAAGTCTATCCGGGAGTGGATCTCGTGTTTTACGGCAATCAGCGCCGGCTTGAATATGATTTCATAGTTGCACCGGGAGCGGATCCGAGCGTGATCGCACTCAAGGTTGATGGCGCGCGTAAGATGAGGGTCAATGCGCATGGGGACTTGGTTCTAAGTGTTGTCGGCGGGGAAGTAAAGCTGCAAAGACCGATCATCTACCAAAAGGTGAAGGGCCGACGGCGCGAGATTTCTGGAAAGTATGCGCTCGCGGCCGGCCATCGAGTCACTTTCTCGGTGGCGAAGTATGACCGAAGCGAACCGCTTGTGCTGGATCCGGTGTTGAATTATTCGACCTACCTCGGAGGCAACTCCGATGATATGGCGGCAGGGATTGCCGTGGATTCGAACGGCAATGCGTTCATTGCAGGAACGACGTTTTCGACGACATTTCCGACAACGTCGAATGCCTACATTCCAGAGCCCCTGGCGACCAATGGAGGCACCTCATTTGCCACGTTTGTTTCGGAACTCAATCCCGCCGGCACTCAACTCCTTTACTCTACTTACTTGGCTGGAAGCACGCCTGGAGAATTCGCTTTCGGAATTGCCGTTGATCCTTCTGACAAAATCTACGTAACTGGGTTTACCCTTTCTCCGGACTTTCCTACTAGTAATTCGACTAACCCTAGTTTCATCCCTGGCTTCAAACTGAGTCCAAATGCAGGCAACGTCAATGGAACCAGCTTTCTTGCTAAATTTGACCCAACTCAAACCACCGGAGCGAAGTCTTTTGTCTATTCCTCTTATATAGGGGGGACAAATGGAACAAGCGGAGAGCTCGGGCACAGTGTCGCGGTCGCCGACTCGAGCGGTGTCGTCTACGTGGCAGGATTTACGGACTCGACGGCAGGTGTGGGCCTGGCAAACTTTCCTGTCGTGAACGGTTTCCAGACCGCGCTGAGCACAGCGAATGGTAACGCCTTCCTCGCGAAGATCGACACGACGACATCTGCGGCTCCGGTCTATTCCACCTACCTGGGCGGGAACGACGCTAATTCTGCCGCTGCCGGTCTCGGTTTTGGTGATGCGGCGTTTGGAGTTGCTGTGGATTCGTCGAGCAATGCCTATCTAATTGGCCAAACCACTTCCACGGACTTCTCAACATTTTCAACTGTCAATCCAGCGCTCAAGGGTTTTGACCTTACTTATCCGGCAGGAAATACCACCAATACTGTCTTTGTTTCGCGAATCGATACTACGAAAACTGCCGGAGCGTCGCTGGCCTATTTGACGTATCTGGGAGGGGCGGCCCCAGACTTCGGCGACTCCATCGCTCTGGGCCCGGCTCCCAATAATCTTGCCTACGTGACAGGCCAAACCAATTCCTCGTCATTCCCGATTTTTCCGGTTCCCGGCCCTGGTGTTCCGGGACCGTTCCAGACTACCAAGGGTGCCGGTGGTGTTGCGTTTGTCAGTCTGATTGACACAACGACCAGCGCAAATCCCTCTTATTCGACCTTCCTGGGCGGAACGGGTGGAGATGAGGGACTAGGAATTCGCGTGGACGCGCAAGGCAATGCCTACATTGCGGGAAAGACTCAATCGAGGGATTTCCCGCTTAGTCAAGGCGCTTTTCAGCCTGCGATAGCGGCAATCGCGACCGGGAGCGGATTTGTTTCCGAGATTAGCCCCAGTGGGAACAGTCAGAAAGACCTGGTTTACTCGAGCTTCTTTGGGGGCGACGGGAGCGCTTCGGGCTTTGATCAGGCCGCAGGAATCGCGATCGATTCGTCGAACAACGTCTACATAACGGGTCAAACATTCTCTACTGCATCCAGTTTCCCGGTTTTTCCACCCTCGACAGCCGCAACTCCCGCGTTCCAGACTAGTTTAAATGGTACGTCCGACGCGTTCATCGCCAAGCTGACACTGATACCGACGATGACGGTCTCGCCGGCAATCCTCAAGTTCGGGAATCAGCCAGTGGGTGTCACTTCCGCGGCAATGACGGTATCTCTCACAAATAACACTTCCGATCCGATACCTTTTCCCGGGACCAGTATTGCATTCACCGGAACCAACGCAACGGACTTTGCTTCGCCTTCCAACAGTTGCGGAGCGAGCATCGCCGCAGGAGCTTCGTGTACCGTCGGTGTGACGTTTACCCCGTCGACTGCTTCTGGTGAAAGCGCCACGCTCGCCATCACCGTGACGGTTACGGACGGTGGAATCTCCAGCTCGCAAACGTTTGACGTAAGCCTAAGCGGGTCGGGAGCGGCTCCTGGCGTGGGATTTGCGCCGACCACCCTGTCTTTCGGCAACCAAGTGCTCAACACGACCAGCACCGCGCAAACCGTAACGTTGACGAACACGGGCACCGCCGCCCTGACAATTAACACGATTGCAGCTTCGGGCGACTTTGCGGCGACGAGCACCGGCGCGACGGCCTGCCCGATTAGCCCGGCAACGCTCGCCGCAGGCGCAACTTGCATGATTAACGTGACCTTTACGCCGACGGTTTTGGGCGCGCGCGCGGGAACACTCACGGTCACCGACAACGCGGCCGGCAGCCCGCATACCGTGGGGCTTACTGGAACAGGAACAAACCCGACCCCGGATTTCACGCTCAGCGCGTCGCCAGCAACATTGACCGTCGCTCAAGGTGCGGTTGGAACTCCCGTTACCATAACGGTGAATCCCACGAACAGTTTCAGTTCCGCCGTCGCACTCACGTGTACGGGCGCGCCTGCGAATTCATCCTGCGCGCTCAGCCCGACTTCCATCACCCCGCCCACTACTTCCGCGCTCACGTTCACGGCGCATGCGATGCTCGTGCCGCTGCCGATTTCCAGGCCGGCTCCGCCGTTGAACTTGCTGCGGATTGTGCCGGTCTTCGTTGCGCTAATGCTGATTCTCCTTCTGCGGTCCACGGAGCGCCTCCGTACCCGCGCGGCCATGGTTGCTGCAATCCTCGGCTTCCTGACCGTGGCAGCATGCTCCGGCCCAGGTGGGCCAAAGACTACGGCGAAGGGCACGTATCCGTTGACGGTCACGGGAACTTCTGGTTCCCTGTCACACAACACGACGGTGACGATAACAGTCAACTAACTTCAACCGGATGTGAGGTTCGAAAACCGCGCGTGCTCAGTCCGGCCTGCGCGGTTTTTCTTGTTACACGAGGTAATCGTTGGCCGCGCAAGCTTATTCTCGCGGGCCGCGGCTGTATTTGCGCGCGAGGCGGAAGGGACGACGCAAAACATCGAGGAGAAGGTTCCCACTCAGCTGCTTGTCTGTTTGCCAGTCTTCTTCTGTGGGCGAGAGTGAGAGCCTCAGCAGGTACGCGGGAGCCGAGAAGACCCCGCCGCGCATACGCAGGCGAAAGACAGCCCGTTCGACTAGTCCTGGGGGCGCATAGCCAGCCGAGGGGAGCCAGCTGAGAATCCGCTCGACCAGCTTCGCGGCGGCGGCATTCGATCGCACCGCTGCTGAAACTCTTTCCGGGAGCTGTACCTTCAACAAATCCGTGGCGAGGCGCAACCCGGTGTGCAGCATGCGCTCCGCGCCCACGGTTTTCGCGGACTGCGCGGCGCGCTCCCAATCCATGCTCGATTGCCGCGCAACCAGCGCGGCCACGTCGGCAATCCAGATCAAGCGCTCCCAAAAGTGCTTTGCGCCGTGGATGCAGATCAGAACGAGTTCGTCTTCCACGGAGAGTGCCGGAGCTTCGTGGGCATCGAGGCGCACGCGGACCTGTCTCGCAAAGAATTCTTCGATGGGAAGCCGGCGGGGAAAATAGCGGAGCGTCAGATCGTTGTGCAACTCGACAAGAAGCTTCGTATCCGGCTTGGAAAAAAGATACTGGCCAGGAATTTTCCCGGCGTCAATGGCGCCGAGTGGAACGGCGGCCTGGTAGCCGGCGGCCATCATCAGTTCCGTGGCGCGGCGGATGTCCCGCTGGCGGACAAGCAGATCAAGGTCACCGTAGCCGCGCCGTGCGGGGTCGCCATAAGCCCGCATGGCAAGAACGGGCCCTTTCACAACCAACGCAGCGATGTCTTCTGAAGAAAACCGCTGCAAAAGGCGGATGAGTTCCGCGGTTAATCGGAGCGTCAAAAAATTCTGCGCCCGCTGCCGATCCATGAGCAGTTGCCTGGCTTGTGGGTGGAGCGCATCTTCTTCAAGACCACTCAAGGAAGCTACGAGATGCCCGATGACGCCGTGTTCCTCCGCAAGGACGATCAGGCGAGAAGCGTCGGCAGAGCGGAGCAGCTGCGCGAGCCGCGAGGAATTGTGGGAGGGAGAAGCGGCCTCGAGCAGGACGGACCATTCGTTACGAAACGAAGAGACGTCGGTTAGCTGGTCTGGCGGGGCGGACTTGGCCATGGTTATCAAACTGTAGTGTACGTGATCGGGCAGACGAATTCGCCGGAGAGATGCCCAAAAGGATCCTTTCCGCGCCACCTCACGAAAGCGCAGGGAACAAAAAACGGCTTTGCGGCCGCGCCTTGCTCCAGGAAGGAAATCCGACTAAATAGGCGGCGGTTTGTTTACTTCCTCACTAACGCGGTTACCGTCCAAGTGAAAATCGGCCCAAATCCCATTGTCCGGTAAGCCGACTACACAGGCAAGTGAATTGAGAGCGCGACTTCCCACAGCGGACTTCTGACTCGGAATAACTTCCGGTTAGCCCGTAATCCAGACACAATTCCAAGAAGCGGCCGCTAAACGGCTGCATTGGACGTCGCTTCTACTTATAGCCAACTACTATGGCCATGGGCCGACGCGGCTAAAGCCTTTTGAGCGACCTCCGAGTCGCTGCGAAGGAAGACAATTAGTTTGCCCTTCGGCGCTGTGAAGCATAGACTCAGGTGGGCAATACACAATCTTCCGCCAAGCCCTCGGGGCCACGGCACCTTGTGCAAACACTGAGCGCAAGGGTTGCTGCCCTAGAACTTTATCTACAATCCCTTCGCGTAGAACAAATGAACTTACTCCTAGCATTGTGTTTGGCTAGAGCCCGGCAGAAGAGGGATCTCAGAAGCCCCAGACTTATGCATTCCCCAGAGGTGCGCGATGATAGTACGAAAAACAATTGCAAGCGCGCTATTGCTGTTGATCGTTAGCGGGGCGGCATGGGCGCAAAGTCAAACGACTGCGCCCCCTCGCGTCCAGCAGGCAGGAAACACTACAGCGGCTCGGATCGTGAACAAGGTGCAACCAGTTTACCCCCCACTCGCCCGGCAAGCAAAAATCGAGGGCACCGTTCGGCTACACGCTATTCTCGGCGTCGACGGGCAGGTGATCATTCTGGAATTGATCTCAGGGCATCCGCTTCTGGTTCAGGCAGCGATGGATGCCGTGCGCCAGTGGAAGTACGGTCTAGTCCTGCTCGACGGCAAGCCCGTTGAGGTCGACACCACTGTGGACATTATATTCTCGCTGGAGGATACCGGTGGTTCTTCGGCCCAAGATGAGGCTTCTGCTGCTCGGGCATTCACCGACTCCACATTGAAGATGTTTGACGCAGGCGAATGTTCGAAGCTGTATGACCTCTTTGACAAATCCTCCATACCCTTGACAAGGGATCAATGGGCACAAGCATGTCCGGCAGCTTTGAAGCGAAGAGGAAGTGTGATCAATCGGGGGTCACCAAGCCAGACAAGAAGCACGGCTGGTTACCGCT
>Ga0207032_1120_pt1 | contig 22156 bp, 17 predicted proteins | sample Alteio_BWMinCont_38_FD_153308 | JGI IMG/M metagenome (GOLD analysis project Ga0207032, IMG submission 153308) | Enriched cells from forest soil in Barre Woods Harvard Forest LTER site, Petersham, Massachusetts, United States -... | ecosystem: Environmental > Terrestrial > Soil > Temperate forest >... | reverse complement strand
TTGAATTAGTATCTTTCGTAGAAAGCGGAGCTACACCCGGAGTTGACATACGAATCGATTCAAGCGCATCTCTTACTCGCTGTTGCATGATCGGAAGAAGATGAATTTGAAGAATTGGATTCAATTCGTCCCAGTCATTTGCAATTTTTTGCAGATAAACTAAACGATCGTTAAAAGGGAGGTCTTTAGGGTTATTTAAGCCAGCAATTGCCCACACTGCCACGAGCGATTTTGGAGCATGAACCACTTCTTTATAGATGTTTTTGTTGCTCATGTGCGAAGCGCGACCTTCGTCAAAATACATGATCACCGTATAGCGTTCGCAAAGCTCTTTGTTCTTATCGTTGCAAACTTTAGGGTTTCTGAGCATTGAATCTAGCTTTTTGAATTCACGCTTGAACCAAAGATGCTGAAGAATATTTTGGTTGATTTCTTGATCTTTGAAATCAGTCTTTGCTTGATAAGAGTACAAGTCTGAAGCCGCATCATCGAATTTACCTAAACGGTTTTTTGCATCCGCGCGAAGGAGCAAGATAGTTTGAGTCTTAGTCTCGTCTTTAGTTTGAGAAAGGAGCTTCGTGAGTTCGGTTTCTGCCTTCTCAACATTGCCCGATTTCAATTCTAATTTTGCTTGAATCAATTGGCACTCTTGCGCAATTTTAGAGGCAGCAAACTTTTTGATACATTCTTCAGTGCGGTCCCGAACGTTGCTGATCGAATCAGCTGAGTCACCCTTGTCTGCCAAAAGTGTCAGTTTCAAATGTGCACTTGCGCTCATCTCAAAGACTTTTGCCGGGAAGGTTTTGTCTTTCCAAGCAAGTTTTGGATTCAACACTTTTTGAGTCACAGTATAAAGACGATTCCAGTCTTCTGATTTTGACAAAGTATCGAGCACGATTGAAATGGAGGTAATTCCTTCTTCGGTTTCTGGATACTGATAAGCAAAACCTTCTAAACGAGTCATTGCAGTGCCTCGGTTAAGGTATTGATACATGAGTTTGTTGCCTTCAAGTGGGAACGCACGAAATGAATCGATATCTTCTTTTGGAGTTGACTTGCCAATCATGTTAGCATGACGGTCAATCCAGTTAATCCACTCTACCACTTTTTGACTTTGATCTTTTGGAAGTTCTTTTAGCTTCGTGTTCATTGCCATGATTTCAAGTTTTGGGACCACTAAGCCAAGGGCCTTGAGCTCGCGATATCGGCTTGAAAGAAGGCGAATCGAGAGCATTTCTGGGGTTACTTTTTTTCCTTCTAAGATAGAAGTGTATTTTGAATCGGTTAATTCTAAATATTTTTTAGTGGCGCGAGCGTAATCTTCGAGTTCGAACGCCGTTTCTGCCAAAGAGTAGTTCGCTGCAACTGAAGTGCTGTTCGTGTCGCCCAAAAGGTCAGTCACTGAATCAGTCAAAGTTTGAAGGGGTCCGTAAATTTTAGCAAGTTCAGGCGATTTTTTACTTTTGATCGCGAGTTTGTGAAGCTCAGCCAAAGTTCCCGAAAGGTTCTTTTCAATTCGTTCTTGAAGTTCATGATTTTTAGTATGGCGACGAATGGTTTTCAAATCTTTTAAGAGTGAATTAATGTCTGCAAAGTTACGCTTGTCAAATTCATATTGAAAAATGAGGAGTGCGACTTCGGCAGTTTCAGTAGTGTCAAGATAGTCATCAACTAAACGATCTTTCAAGTGGTTGAGTTCAGGAATCATGTCGTATGCTTTGAGTAATTTTGCAAATCTAAAAATTGAAGGGCCAAAATATTTTTTGCTTCGATCGGTTTTCTCAAAAAACTTGATCGCATTATCAACTGAAGCAAATTCTGCCTTTTTGTTGATCGCTTCAAAGTAAAAGAGGGCCATGTCGTTAAAGGCGCTTTCAATGAAAGCCGCATCTGCGTTGACATCTTGTTTTGCAGCGCTGGTTGCAGCGGCTGCACTTTTATTGAAATCAAAGGTGACTTCTCGACGAAGGTAATCGAGTGCGATTTCGTATTCACCCAAGTTGAAATGACTCCATGCTGAACGGTGAAGGGCGAATGGATAGTATTCGCTGCCCTTCATCTTTTCAATTTCCCCCAAGTAAATCAAAGCATCGCGATGCTTGTTCTCATCTTGAGCGAAGTCAGCAAGGTCTAAGAGCGCAGAATCTAGGAAATCAAATTTAGGAGCGTGTTGATAAAGAAAAAGAAAATCATTTTTCGCTTCAGGGATTTTTCCGAGCTCTTTATACGCTTTGCCGCGTTTGAAGTGAGCTTCGGGTGTATCCACGTAGTTCGGATAGCGATCAATCAACTGGGTGTAGACCGAAATACTGTCGTTCAAGGATTTTAAATAGAGAGTGGTTTTGGTGCGTTGGTGAGTGGTATCTTTAATCCCCTCACTAATACGAAACGTAATTCCCGATCTTTCTAAGTATAAGTCGGCAAGACGAGAAAGCAATTCAGGCTCTCTCGCGGTACCGCGATACACTTTTAAGAAGTGCTGCAGCTTTTGAATCGAATAGTCTTGGGTAGAGAGCGCAGCCATGTCGGTGAGCTCACCCAATTTATGAATGTCTTTTCCTTTTTGTGCCTGAGCAAAAGAAAAGGAACTGAACATCATTCCTATCAAAGCAAAAACAGCTGCGGGTAGAATTTGCTCACGTTTCATTGATCTTTCACCACCGCAAACTTTACATCTGAGTAACCATTGGCGGCCAAGGTTCTCAATATTGGTTTCATGGTTGAGAAAGGAACCTTCTCGTCTGAAAGAATAATCGCGCGGCTATCGATTTTTACCGAATCGTTGGCTTGAGCAATGATTTTTTCTCGTTCACGTTCCTTCGTCAATCGTTCTGAGAATCCCGGAAGCCCATCTGGACCGGTTGCGCCTGCAGGGATTCGATAGTTATCGAGCCGAGAGATGAAATCTTTTTCAATTAAGACTGCATCTTTTGAAATCTCGACTTGAAGAGCTGGCTCAGTCATCATTTGAGTGTTTACGCCAATCGGAAGTTTCGTTCCATTCGTAGGTGCGATATTAATCGTATCTGTCGCGATCCCTTTCAAAAGAAACACGAGCAGAATCATAAAAATATCTGCCATGGACGTGATTTGAAGAGGCACTTGTCCATCATTATGTTTGCCTCCCTTTTTCTGAAAGAGTCTACGTTTTTTCATTGCTGAAAATCTCCTACCACTACCGGAAACTGGGCCTTACTAATATGGTCCATGGCTTCTGCGATCGTGCCGTACTCCACTTCGTCCGCTGCGCTTAAGAGTACTTGGGTTATTTTAATCGTCGTATTGTCGTGGAGTTTTTTAAGCTCCTGATCGAGTTGTCCTGAGCTCTCTTTATTGGCAAAGTTGAAAGAATAGGTCGCATTGACTTTGCCTTTGATCGTGAGAACCGCAGTTTCATGAGCGCCGACTCTCATCACGGCTTCGGTATCTGGCGGAGCGTCTTCAACGTTTCCTTGCGCGCCCGGAGTGTACGCGTCGAAGAAACCGATGCTTAAGAAGCTTGCCGATGCGAGCAAAAACGTGATGAGCACAGTGAAGCAGTCAATAATAGGAGTGATGTTTAACTCAACATCTTGACCGCTGTCAGAGCCAAAATTCGCACTCATTATACTCTCCGTTCAGAGCTCGCACGACGGTCTTCGCCACCCAAGCTGCAAACTAAAATTGCATCATGGACCATGAGGCCCGCTGCTTCGAGCTCGCCGACTAGTCGGTTAGCTTTATTCACGTAGAAGCTGAAGATCACCATACAAGGTACGGCAACGCCCAATCCCATCATCGTTGCGTTCATCGCAGTTGAAATACCATTCGCAAGAAGCGCTGCTTTTTGCTGAGGATCTGCGTGACCGACGGCAGAGAATGATTCAATCAAACCTGCGATGGTTCCTAAGAGACCGAGGAGGGTAGCTACGTTTGCGATGGTCGCAAGGTAAGCCGTTCTCTTCGTAATTTTTTCTGCGTATTTATTTCGAGCGATTTCAATCGCATTTAAAATAAGTTCTTCAGGTTGATGCGCACGATTGAGTGCTACCTTGATAATCTCAGCAGCGGGTTTGCCGTGCTCTTGATCACAAAGTGCAGTGGCTTCGTTCATCATGCCTTTGCTTACCAATTCGCGAACTTTATCGAAGAATCCTTCGGTGTTCGGAATCGTATACGTTCTAAAAAGCGTATTCGCGCGTTCTGCGATGATTGCAATTGCAACCACTGCTGCTGCCAAAATCGGCAACACGTGCATAAAGTTATTCTGAATAAATTCAAGTATTCCCATGGTCGTTTCCTCCGGTTATTTCGATTTCTGGCAGACCCATGCCTGATTATCGACGGTGTCCCAAGTACGAATCACCGTTTGGTTGTTTAAAGAATCGTTTCTACTCGCTATGGCCCGAAACTCTCTCGTTTGAGCAGCAAGTTGTTTCTTCTGCTCTTTTCCTTTCGCTTGATGTTTAGCGTCCCCAGCATCCCAAGAATCTTGAAAAGCCTTATCGCCATCATCACCATCGTTAGAACTGATATCGTCTAGAAAGCGCGCGGGCGCTACCGTGCATGCTTCTTTGCACTTCACGGTTCCTACACAATAAGAAACTTTAATTTCAGAATTGGGGCCGATCATCGAGCCCACTTGAATTTCGCTGTGCCCTTTGAACTGAGCCACTTTGAATTTTACTGCTTTTTGATTTACCTTTACGCAAATCGATTGCGGAGAAACGTTCGCTTGTAAAATGGGGAATGCGTTTGCGTAATCTAAAAATTCTTCAATCTCTTTTTTCTGGGTTTCAGCAGTGTGATGATATTGATAAGAGAAACAATTATTTTCTGGCGGTCTAGGAGTTGCAGCAACTACGGGCTCTGCATTTTTAATATTTTGTGAAGTGATGCCTTTAGATCCTGGTGCGCCAGGTGCAACTTCGCCTGGAGCTCCTGTGCCCGGAGCGCCTGCTACGCCACTGGTTCCAGGTAATCCATTTTTTTCATTCGTGCCCGGAGTGCCGCGACCGTTGGTCGGTGCAATGCCACCGGTTCCGGTTGCAGGACGTCCGTTAACCATTGCTGTTCCTTGAGAAGGTTGTCCATTAGTGCCGACGGCTCCATTTTGTCCGGTAGCCGTTTGCCCTGTTGCGGGTTGTCCCGGCTGACCCGGTTGTCCTTGACCTGCTTGTCCCGGTTGTCCGGGTTGTTGATTTCCGTTTTCAGTTCCAGCGGTTTGGCCAGGCTGACCGGGTTGTCCCGGCTGTCCCGGTTGAACGGGCTGGCCATTTTCGCCAACTTGTCCTGGTTGTGCAGGCTGACCGTTTTCACCGGGTTGCCCAGGTTGTCCGGGTTGCCCATTTTGTGTTTCGGTTCCGTTTGGAGATTCAATTTCATGGTGGCGTTTTTCTGATAAGAAATACGCAATTCCAATCAGCAAGCCAACGACGATGACTAATGAAGCAATTTTCTTCTTCATATTCATAAAGTGTTCCTATTTAGTTTTGGGGTAAGTGAAAGAGAATAGAGACCCGTGGCGAGTGATCGCGTTTCTGTTACTACAGAACGAAACTTCCGTGTATTCATAAGCGGCCTCCAATCACACGTAAATCCATTTGTGTGAAGCAAAGTAATTGACTAAATTACTCCGCTATTAATAGTATAGGGTCTGCCTTTTCAATCCGCAATATATTTCAGATTTTTCGACCACTAAAATAGTTGATTATTTTGATATAATATTTAATCGTTTAATATCAGATTCTTAAGTAAATCTAACAGAGCATCAAATTTTAAACGCATCGCGTTAAAAGATGACTAATGTGTCTATTTAAAAAATAGATTCAGGTCAGCAAATTTAATGGTTTTCGTTGATAGAATTGCGATTAAAAGAATTGTTCAACACGAACTCAATTCTACTTTTTTTGGCTTTCTTGGAATTGCCAAACCTTCAAATGCCTTACCGTGCGAGAGATTCCTTCTAATATAGAGATGATAAAGCCAGCGCGGCCGTCACGGTAAGACTGATAATAAATGTAGTTTTTATAAAACATCGCTGGGAACGCCGCGAAGATTTTGAAAAAATTAGTCCGCATGCCCCGTTCAAAATCTGCCTTTGCTTGAAGGGTGGTGTAGTGATTGAGCTTCGTTAAAAATCGTTCCATGCGCAGGTCTTCAACATGAATGATGGGAGCATCAATTTTCTTCGTCTCCCATTTACTCTTTACTCCCTCATGAACTTCGCCCACAAATTCCACGCCCTGTTTTTGAAATAATCGAACATGGTAGGAAGGATTCCAAATGCCGTAGTGGATTGGCTTTTTTAAAAAAAACTCTTGTCTGCGAACTTTGAACTGAAAATCCCCTAATTTATCGGAGTCTGCAAAAAGGGTCTGAATGTCTTTCGCAAGCTCTGGAGAACAGGCTTCATCACCATCAAGAAAAAATACCCAGTTATTTTTCGCTTGAGTCATCGCAAAGTTTCTTTGAGCAGAAAATCCGAGCCATTCTTTTTGAATAAATTTTATTTTAGTGGCCCAGGGTGCGGTTGCATCTTTACAGATTTCAACACTGCGATCGGTACTGAATGCGTCGATCACCACGATTTCATCACACCAAAGTAAAGATTGAAGTGCGCGCTCTAAATAGGTTTCTTCGTTTTTGATAATTAAGAGGCCTGAAACTGGAATCATTGTCTTTCTTTCTTAAAGCGTGACGTTGAGTTGAGTGTAAGACAAAGCGTCCTAAAAATAAATTCCTTTCGTTGATTCGGGGTATTTTTAGCCTAAAACCGAGTCTTTTTGTTAAATAATGATTGTGTAAGAAAAGAGGTCGGGGTATATTTCAGGCATGAAATTTAGCGTAAAAACCGCATCTAATACGCACATCCTTGCGCACACCCTGGCGCACACCCTGGCGCTTGCCCTTGCAGCACTTTCGGGCTGCGGTGTATTCAGCGACGTTCATGACATGCACGATGACATGAAGGGCTTGCGCGTTGATATCAAGGCGATGTCAACTCAGATGACCGGACTCAACACCAGCATTGATGGAATGAATACTAAAATGACCGACATGGGCACGCACATTGAGGGAGTGGATAACAAAATGACCTCAATGGATGGTCATGTCACGGGCATGAGTACGAGCGTGACTACGATGGACGGTCACCTTGCTGCCACTACCACCGAAATTGTAAAAATGGATGGAAAAATTTCAGATCTCACCGGCTATTTGAAAACCATGCTCGATAAGATCACCACGTTGACCGATGCATTTGCGCCAATGATTGAAACCATGAAGGCCGTTGACCAAGACATGAAGCTCATGACCACGCAAGTTTCAAATATGGATAAAAATGTGGGATCGATGAAAGATAGCATGGGCGGGATGGATGCGAAGCTCCAGCAAATGCTGACTAAAGTTTCTAACCTGAGCGATCAGTTACAACCTTTGATTGTTTCCCTGACCAGTGTCGATGCGGATCTTAAGACCGTTACCACGCAAATGAATACGATGAATAAAAACATAGTTGATATGCACGCTGATATGGCGACGATGCGAGATAAAATCGTTGGCCTTTCTGATCAAATTACCGAGATGGTTAAAGTAGTGAGTGGTCTCGGTACGTACATGGAGCACATGTCTGGACAAATGGACCAAATGAACTCCACTATCCAAACTCAAATGACGGGCATGTATACCGCAATTAAGACAATGCAAGTCAGCCTCGTGCAAATGTTTTCTGGATTAAGAATGGTTTTAACTCGCGATGCTCGTCAAGATTCATTGACGGCGATGGAAGGGGCCACAAAGCCAGAAATAAAACTCGCTTATGCTGCAGAATTCCTCGCTTCGCAAGAATACCAAGGTTTTAATGCAACGATTGAAGCTGACGATTACCGACAAAAACTTTTGAAAATGTCGGTTGATGATTTCTTCTTAAAAATGCCCGTCCCCAATCATGATGACGTGACGGTTACAGACCAAAGTTCTGAGAGTCAGGATCGGTATGCGATTTCTGCGGCACTTGATTATGTAAATATCGCCCAAATAGAAGGATTGAAAGACTCAAGCCTGCCGGTCATGAGCATGATGAGCATGATCGAAGATGGTTTAAGTATAAAAGATAATGACACCTTAAAACCCTATCAGGCTTCTGTTCGTAGTAACGCGCCCAATGCGATTTACTACCTTCGACTCAGGCAGAACTTCTTGAAAGGAATTGCCTATAATTTAGCTGCCGCTGGCGAAAGCGGTAACTCGCCTACTAAAATAAAGAGTATTTGGAACGTGATAAAATCAAGTGCGCCACGTTTCTTTCACCTGACGGTCAATACCAGTTTGGATTCTCAGAATGTAGAGCAAATTGCGGTAATCACGAATGTACTGATTCTTGCTGCCGATACCGAAAAGTTTTTGGTCGACAACCATATTGATCCGAAGATTGATAAAACCATGAGCAAGCTATTGCAAAATCTTAAAATTGATTCGGGTAAATTTAATTCAGTAGGGACTGAATTAAATGATTTTAATACCGCGCTTCAAACGATCAACACGTTAGATAATCAAAATTGATAATTTTATTTTTGTTCGGGTGTTGTTTTTTTCATTTTTCGAATGAAAAATCGCGCTGAATGTAAATGTTCCCATACATCCAGTTCTATTGGCAAAGGTTCATCGCACATCAAGCTTGCAAGAATTTTTGCCGCGTATGATGAAAACGTAATTCCTCGCGAGCTGAAACCCATTAATATCCATTCCCCTTTTGAAACTTCGAGTGGCGGCAAGTTCCCCGAAGAGTGGCCCTTCATTGCCGACGCATATTTTGTCTTCATCCATTCTTCATCACAAATGGGCCCAATCATAGGGAGTTTGTCTGGAGTGGAGAGACGAAAACCTTCGCGAGTGGCAACGACCGAGTTTGATTCAAGATTTGAAAAAGCAGGCCATTTTTCTTTGGCTTCTGAAAGCAATTGTTCGGTATCGAGCGCTTCTTGATTGGGTTGAATTTCCTTGGCTTGGTAAGTGGCACCGATGAGATGATTTGAATGACCCGTAATTCCGGGAGCGACGGACGTAACGTACCCTTGTTGAACGAGAGTGTGTGAAACCTTACGTGAAGCCGCGGTAGCGGTGACTTCGATGGTTTGTCCTCGAACGGGCCACATGGGGATTTGGCTCAAGAGCGGGTGTTGGAGCGAATTTGAAGGAAGGACGAAATCTGCGCCCAAAGCGTAGATCACGTGATCGACGCTTTGAATGGTTTTTCTATGTTCGTCTAAGATCAAAAAGTGATCTTGTTCCTTTTCAACTTTAGCAACGGCGTGAATAAAATGAACGGTCGCAGCCGCGAGACGTCTTTCGCAAAGGTTCTTTGGATTTACGATTCCGCAATCCGGTAGATAAACTCCATCCTTTTGTTTTTGATAAAACTCGGGAGGATATTCAGAGGTTTCAAAAGATTCTTGGGAAAGATCGGGATCTGTTTTTAAAATTCCTTTGAGTGTTGGAATTTTTAGATCCTGCAATTCTTGAAAAAAGTGAACGACGGCACTTTGGGAAAATCGGCTTAAAGGGCTTGGGATTCGGCTGAGATGCACGTTGTAAAGACCAACGGAGTTCCCAGATGCGCGAGTGGCGATGCCGTTCGGGTCAAATACATGAACTTCGAATCCGCGCAAGATCAGTTCGCGGGCGATGGCGGAACCGGCAAGGCCGGCGCCTAGGATTCCAATTTTATGTTTTTTTGGGATCGCCTTTTTTAGATTCTGGTTTGAAAACCAAACAGGGATTGGCGACGGTTTTGAATCTCCCGTAAAAACAGCGGTGATACACTCGCGTTTTTTTCCGTAGCCGGTGCGTTTTTCAACTTTGAATCCGTTTGCCTCGAGTTCTCGGCGAACCCAGCCAGCGGCAGTAAAGCTAGAGCCGCGCGCATTCGGTGCAGAAAGTCGCGCAACTTGAGAAAAAAGCGGTGCTGAAAACGCATCTTGATTTTTGCTCGGTGCAAATCCATCCCAGTACCAAAGATTTACCTTGGCGTCTAATCGGCTGAGCATTTCAGTCGCTTCACCTAAACAAAGAAGTAAATTTACTCGTCCTCTAAAAAAAGAAATGGAATGCATTCCAGGCGTGAGTGTTGGGTAACACTCCATTAATTCTTTCGCCATGGGTTTGAGTTCTTCAAAACGAGAGTAAAGTTCTTCTAGGTCTTTTTTATAAACAGGATGTTTTTCAAAAGAAATGTAGTGAAGTTTTTGTTCAGGACCTGCCTTCTGCAGGAATGCTTGCATCGTGAGAAGAAAATTTAAACCAACGCCGAATCCAATTTCTGCAACGGTAATAGATGGATTGCCGGTTGCAATCTCTTCAGCGAATTTGGTTCCATCAAGATAAACGTGAGTCGATTCTGCAATCCCTGCTTGGGCAGCAAAGTACACATCCTGAAAGAGAGGTGAAAATGGAGTGAGTGGATCCTTGTACTCCAAATGGGTGGCCTGTATACGCTTTTTGAAGGAATCCATGTGGGTCAGAAGCTATCACTGAAGAGAACTAATTGCCAATCGTAGGAGTACAAATGGTTTTACTCATGGCCTGTTGTGCGGCACTGTCCGGCACTCCGAGTTGGCAAACGATGTTAAAAACACCGGCGCGATCGGTTTGATAGTGGGTGGTTGGAATCCAATAAATCAAAAGCCAATAAACAAAATCCTGAATCCCGCCCCCGGTGGTGGTATCAGGAAGTTCTTGATAATTAATGATATAAGAGAACACCCCTTGCAATAAAAAGTCGCCGCCGATATTTGCAACGGTTGCGGGAACTTTTTTCGCGAGCAAATTTTTGAAAATTGGATAAGCCTGAAGGACCTCACTCTGTTCCATGATATCGTCGGCGTTCGTATCGTATCGAGTAAAAAGTGTTTCGGTGTAATAGAGAATCGTAGCCATTGAGCCAAAGTCGTCGTGACCAAACGGGGATTCATCGTAACCATCTCTGCGCGCTCCGTGCTCAAGCCAAATCATTGCTTGATGTTGTTGAGCTAAAGTGAGGTGGGTTGCCCAATATTTTGCAAGGTGAGGAAAGTTTGGAATCCAGTACTCAAGGCGATCCCCGAATTGTTTTCTAAAACAGTCTGCGTTTACCCACTCCCAGCCCATGGCATCGAGGCCTTGGCCGGCATCACAAAGCGGGGTGATCTCAGCGCGCATTTTGGTACTCAACGCACCCGAATCAATTACCATCAACGCCCAATAAGTCATTTCTTGAATGGAGTCTTGTTGGTTCCCATCACTTGCTGGAGTGAAAATATCAATATCTTGAAAACGTGCAGACGGAAATTTGCTATTTTGATTGACCATCTGCAATCCAAAAAGAAGATCGCGGTAATCGGCGTAAATACTCTCAAAATCAGTTTCAATAAAATAACCATTGCCGCTGCCGTAAGTCGCATTTAAATGCTGGATCAATGGCTCAACACTCATCGTAATAAATGCTTGGTATTTTGAGTATTGAACGGCACCATCGAAATAAATTCTGTTGGTACCGTTGAAGAGAGGCTTATAGCGCCAGTCGGTTTTATTGTTTGCAGTGGTTAAAATATTATTTTTAACCTTAAGAAACGTGGCTTGATCTTGCGGAGTACTCAACATTCCTTGGTATTGATTGAGGGCCGCAATCATTTGCGCTTGAGTCGCGTTCACGGGGTCAAGGCCGGTTGATTCGTAAATACGATCCAGCATGCCCGTCGTCTCTACCCAATTCTCGATGAGGTCAGATACGGTAGAGCCTAACTGTTGATCAACGCCCATTTGAGATTGAGAGGCGAAGAATTTACGAAAGAGCGGGCGAAGCACATTTTTGAATACACTTTTTGGAGTATTGAAAAAGGGATCGGGTGTCGGTGTGGGATTTCCTGCAGTAGCGGCGGGAATAGTAGGATTTAAAAATGAATCTGGCAATTGATCGATCACGTGATCCCAAAGTGGGAATGGAATATTGCCATGATGCTGATTCAATGCGTTTTGAAGATAAGGTTTTGCTGAAAGAGCGAGTTGCCATAAAAATTCTCTAAAGCGATAGTCTTCGTGAAGACGGGTAATCACTTGATGTTGAGCAGCAAGCGGATCACTTCCCACTGCAGATTTATAAGCATAGTAAATCCCAGCGACGCCGAGAGCAGTTTTGAAAATTTGGCCCCAATCAGCGCTTTCAAAAGCGTCTGGACGGGTATTCAGGAGAATCCACTTTCCTAAAAATATTTTGTCGCCCAGGCCATCAATCAAATTTATGGCAAAGGTTTTGCTCACTTGAGCAAGAAGGTTGTTGAACGCATCTGAACTGAGAGATCCAACGGGCAAAGTATTGATATAATCTGAAAGTTGTTCTCCCGCACTTTGAAATGCAGCAACTAAGCCTTCAAGATCGGCATAACTTGGATTCGCTGAGTTCTGCAATTGCATATACGGAATCAGATCTCCGGTAATATCACGCAAGTGAGTGAGTGCATCTTTTACCAACTCCACTTCACCTAAGGTAAATTCTGACGTATTTCCGCCAAAGAGAGCAGCTTTTAAACTAAACGCACCCGCCATGAGACCTTGATCGACGTTATGATTGGTGATGAGGAAACGAGAAACCAGCGTGTACATATCCGCTTGGCTATAAGAATCTTGATTTGCTCCATGAACGTATTCAGTAAAAAACTTAAGAGACGCATTAATACAATCAAAAGAAGTGTTCCATTCGTCGCGCGAAATGGTTCCGTTTGCAAATCGAGTGAGCAAATCTCCTGAATTGTTTAAGCAACCTGTACCGACGGGTCCGCCTGCAGCGGCGGGGCGGTTTTTTGTGCCGAGAAGGCCGCAACTGGTGATATTGAGAATTAATCCTGCAAATGCAAAAGAGCTGATTATTTTTAAGGTGGTCTTCTTGGCCCAGAGCTTAGAACGCATATTTTAGCCAACCTCTTAAACGGTCATTGCCGTAGTATTGCCCGATCCATCCTTGGGTCGTGGCTGCAAAAATAACATCGGCTCCCGCACCAAAAACAATATTTGAGCGGTGAAGCTTATGCTGAAAATCTAAAGATACTAAATGATTTTGTTCTACTAAATCTTGAATCCAAGACATGGTGGTTTGCGTGTAGTCGCTGTAGCGCCACTCTCCACCAATTTTAATTGCTTGGTTAATCGGAAAGCGAGTCGGGAGAGTCACGTCTACGTTCGCGAGATCGCTTGAACTATGAAACGGTTGTTCGTGAATAAAAAGCACGCCGCCGTTGAAACGAAAATTAGACGTGAGTTGCACATCGGTGCCCGCGCTAATGATCGAAGTCGGAGTGATTGCTGGATTCAGCCAATTGCTTTGGTTTACAAAGTTAAATGGCGTTTCATAGCTGCCCGACATCCAAAGGTCCCAATCTTCATCGGGGCTGTTGTAGCCAAACTCGGCAGTGTTAATATTTCTCATTGGGAATTCAGGATGAACTGTTACATCCAGCACACCAGTAGTCGCATTGATAAAAGGTTCAGCCGCGAGTTGAGTCATGTTCACCGGCATTACGCCTGAATTCATACTCATCCATGCGCCGCTATCAAAAGAGTATTTTCCTCGAAGAGCGAAGTTTGGGCGCAATAGGATTTGATTGAGAGGAGGCATGTTTAAAGAGTATTCAACGTTCGTCATCGCGCCTTCTACGTTTTCTTGAGTAGGAAGCGGATTCGTTAGCGGATCAGTTGAAACTATTTTGCCGTTGGTCACCGACGTTTGAGTTCCCATTTCAGGAATCGCGACCGGTGAGGCAAATGCGAGAAGCGAAAAGCCCCTATTTTTCCATTCGTAAAAAACTCCAGTCATTCCCACCGATTCAGGATGCATTGAATCCCAAGTGAATCGTGGAGACCATAAACTCATCATGCTCCACTCGTGATCTACCTTTGACCATTCGTAGTAACGACGGCCGACGGTAATTTCTTGATTCGGGAGTAAATCTTTTTGTGTAGAGAGATAGGTATCGCGAACATCAAATGCAGCTTGAGGGGAAGCACCGAGGTAGCTATAAACACCCGCTTCAAATTTTGCGTGAAGAATTCTTGAATCAGACGAGCCTGCGAAAAAAACGTCTGCAGACGTTGCAGAATTTCCTCGTGCATCTGATTTATAAACGAAACTAGAGCTGTCTAGCTCAATGGTACCCAATGCATAAGCAGAGAGTGGGAGCACGCTCAAAAGAATAGAAATAAGCCTGAATTCGTCCTTATAATTCATTATATCTATTGTATCGGGGTGGCTTATTTATTCAAGCGCTGTTGAAAAAATTTCAAGCATGTCAACGGCATATCGCTCTTCAAAGCTCAACTGCTCATGAGTCATGGGGTGTTCAAAGGATATAAATGCAGAGTGGAGGGCAGGACGCGAAAAAAGCGCCGCAATTTTGACGTTCGCGTATTTTCTATCGCCGATGAGTGCGTGACCGCTTGCGGCAGATTGCACTCTAATCTGGTGAGAGCGACCGGTTTCTAATTCGAATCGTGCAAGCGTAAGTGAATCACCGGTTTCAGGATGAGCGAAGTTTTTAAGAGTAATCACCTTAAGTGCGGCCTTTTTTGCGCCGGGGGTGTTCTCTGTCACCACATCCACTTCATTTGTTTTTTCATTTTTGAGAAGCGAATGTTCCCAACGCTTTTCTCCGGTAAGTGTTCCGTGAAGAATCGCGTGGTAGTGACGAACGAGCGAACCTTCTTTGAGTTGTTCGCTTAATCGATCTGCACTTTTGCTTCTCTTCGCAACGATCATCAGGCCGCTCGTGTTGCGATCAAGACGATGAATGAGTCCAACATAATTTCTGCCAAAGTGAATTCGTAAAAGATCAACGAGGCTCGGCTCTCCCGAGGCATCGCTTTGGCTTAATAAGCCGGCGGCTTTAGACAAAACTAATAAGTGCTGATCTTCAAAGAGAACGCGAAAGGGTTTGTCGGTAGAAGTGTTCACAGATTGATTCTAACACGGCGGCTATTTGATTGGCGTGAGCCATTCTTTTGGATATTCTCCTGAGAGTTCGCCGCGCACGAGGGCAGCGTAATCTTTTTGAACCGCGAGGCTGATAGGGCCCGGTTTGCCAGCTTTTTCATAACGGCCGATTTTACGATCATCAATGACAGAGATGGGAGTAATTTCAGCGGCGGTACCGGTGAGAAATACTTCGTCTGCACACCAAAGTTCATCGCGAGTGAAACGAGTTTCAACCACTTTAATTTTTCTTCGCTCAAGCAGTTGCATGATGGTGTTGCGGGTAATTCCATTTAAAATTGAAGTGAGTTGGGTTGTTTTCACCACGCCATCTTTAATCATGAATAAGTTTTCGCCAGTTCCTTCGGTCAAATAACCTTCGGGATCAAGCATAAGTGCTTCGTCATAGCCTTGAGAGATTGCTTCACGTTTTGCGATGACGCCAGTAAGGTATTGGCCTGAAATTTTACCTTTGGTCATCACGCTGTTCACGTGCGGGCGAATGAAAGAAGAAACTTTTAATTTTGCGCCTTCGTTAATGCCTTTGTCACCGAGGTAGCTACCCCATTCCCAATTGAGAATCGCGACATCAATTTTTGGATTTGCACCGGGATAAACTCCCAGTGGGCCATCGCCCACGAATGCGATGGGGCGAACATAACATTCTTCAAAATTATTTGCTTTGCACGTGTCGAGCACACCTTGAATGAGTTCATCGGTGGTTTGAGAGAGTTCGAAACCCATGATTTTGATGCTGTCTTCAAGACGCATCATGTGTTCACGCAGGCGAAAAATTGCGCCGCCGCCGGCTTTTTGTTTGTAAGCACGAATACCCTCAAATGCGCCGGTACCGTAGTGAATGACGTGAGCAAAAAGGCTCAAACGAGCTTCTGCTTCGGGTACGATTTTACCGTTCCACCAAATTTTTGTGCCTCTAGCCATAACTTCCGTTCTCCCCTTCAGAAAAATACCTGAAGTGGGTCAAAAGATCGCCTAATTGTTACTGATAAAACTTCATCAGTTTTTCTTTTAGTACTGAGAGGTCATTATCTAAGACAAAGGTTTCATTGGCCTTTAAATTTTTTATCCACGTTCTCTGTTGTTTTGCGAGTTGTCGGTGTGCGAGTTCTATTTCATCTTTTAGGCCAGGAAGGCCGTTCGGAGCCTGTCTTCCGTCAGGTTTCACTCCATCAAAATAGTCGATTACCTGCTGGTATCCCACCGCACACAGTGTTTTTGAATCAGGATACTTTTCGCGTAATTCTTTCACTTCATCAAGAAAACCGGCGGCTAACATCTGATCAATTCGAGCGCGAATGCGCGCAGACAATTCATCTTTATCGCGATCTACCACCCAAAGTTCAAAATTTGGATTTGTTTCAGTCGGCATTGCTCCTTCGAGGTCGCTTGGTCTCTTGCCGCCTAATTCAATAATTTCAAGCGCGCGAATAATTCGGTAACGATCATTCACGCCAATTTTATTTGCATGCGCCGAATCTACATTTTTTAATTTTTCAAAAAGTTCTGCATTTGTTTTTGGTTCAAGCGTTTCTCTAAATTCGGGAGAAGTCGCCGGAGCTTCCCAAAGACCCAAACGAAGTGACTTTAAGTAAAATCCGCTGCCGCCGACTATCATTGCACGTTTTCCTCGCGCATGAATTTTAGAGAGAATGAGAGTGCAATCTTTTAGAAACTGGCCTGCATGATAATTGTCATTTGGGTTGGCATTATTGATGAGATGGTGAGGAACTTGTGCGAGTTCTTCTGGAGTTGGTTTTGCAGAGCCAATATTAAAACCCTGGTAAAAACAAACACTATCAGCGTTGATAATTTCTAATTCATGATCGCGGGCAAATTCAAATGCGAATCCTGATTTTCCAACGGCGGTGGGGCCAGTCAGAATCACCGTCCGAGGCAACGACGAGGGAGATGAGCCAGTCATATTTTACGACTAAACCATTCTTCGACTTTAGATTTTGGAATCTTGATGTAAGTCGGGCGGCCGTGAGGACAATTGCCAGGGTGTTCGCAGTGCATGAGTTTTTGAGTCAAATCTACCGCGCCAGACTCATCGATGAAATCACCCGCTTTAAATGAAGAACGGCAAGCTTCCATTGCGATTTTCTCAAAGAGAAATTCATCCCAAACGAGTTCTTTTGCATTTTGCCCAGAAATAAAAGTGGGATCAAGTTCAAGCAAACGCTCAAGCAAATTTTTAAGACGAGTTGCAAGTTGGCTCATTCCCCATACTGCAGGGATCGCGCGAAAGAGTACCGCTTCTTCGCCAAAAACTTCGGCATCAAATCCTAGAGTGCCGAGTAATGTAATGCGATCTTTCAATGAAACCACTTTGTCTTGAGAAAGTTTAACGACTTCAGGAACGAGGAGCGTCTGGGTTTCAACTTGTTCAGCTTTTAAAACGCTATTTTTTAATTTCTCGTAACGAATGCGCTCGTGAGCCGCATGTTGATCGACCATCAATAATTCTTCACCTTGTTCGAACACGAAATAGGTAGAGAAAAGGACGCCGCGAAATTGACCAAAGGGGGAGGTGTCGAAAGTGAAACTAGAACCCGTGTTTTGAGCAACCGTACCGGGCTCAGTCGAAGTTGATCCCTGCGGAGCGCCTTCGGCTTGGAAAGGCATTTGCGTATCAACCGAATACTGGGGCGAATAAGCAGAAATACCAGAGGCCAATGAACTATTCGTTTCCTTACCCAACCAGAATTCAGCCGGAGTAGAATCAACCAGAATCCTCTCGAGCGCAGCACTGCAAAGTGCAAATATCTTCTTCGAATCCAAAAAGCGAATTTCAGTTTTGGTAGGATGTACGTTTACGTCAATCTCATTGCTTGGAATATCAAGCTTCACCACAATCGCCGGAAAATTCCCCGGCAAAAATGACTGGCGAAGCGGATTTAAAATTGCAGTTTGTAAAATACGATCCCGAAGGGCACGACCGTTTACGATTTGGTACATCGAGCGGGTGTGGGGAAGGCTCAAACCTTTTAACCAGATAATTTGAATCGCCCAAGCTCCATCCAACTTTGCTTCTAAAACTTCGTAGGGATTACTTTCACCCAACATGCGCTCTGCACGTTTTACTAATGGTTCTACTGGCAAATCAAGAAGCTTTCGGTCGTCGCTAAAAAGGGCGAAGCGAACTTCGGGGTGGGTGAGCGCTAAGCGTTCTAAAATTTCACGAACGGCGCTCGCTTCGGCCCCCATTGATTTTAAAAATTTAAGGCGCGCTGGAATTTGCGAAAAAAGAGAAGCCACGCGTACGCGAGTTCCATGAGTGCGACCTAAAAAATTATAATTTGCGACACGCTCCGCTTTTGCTCTTACGGGAGCGGTATGGGCCGCTTTAATTTCAAAAGTCTCTTGGTGAGTTGCGCGTGAAGTAATGGTGAGATCGGCAACGGCGGCGATACTAGGCAGTGCTTCGCCACGAAAACCGAGTGAACTTAATTCAGAGAGATCTTCGAATGAACGAATTTTGCTGGTCGCGTGTCTGCAAACCGAGAGTTCTAAGTCATCGTGAGGCATTCCTGAGCCATCATCAAATACTTCGATGAGGTCACATCCACCTTTTGAAAGTCTGACTTCGATTTGAGTGGCTCCAGCATCGATAGAATTTTCGACGAGTTCTTTTACCACGCTTGCCGGGCGTTCAATAACTTCGCCCGCAGCAATTCTTTCTGCAATTAAGGGCGGTAAAATGCTGATTTGATTCAGTACTTCCATGAGTAGTTTAGGTTTACCGTGATTTGTTTGCTTAGTAAATATTTAAAGTAGCGTAGATGAGCGTGTTGTAACTCACTTGAGGAGTAAAATTTAAATCAATGGTTGAGTGAACCGCGAGTAAGCAGGCAGCACCATTTTCATATGCGTAAATAGGGCCCCCCGAGTCTCCTTGAACGGATAGCGGATCTTCCATTTCTATTGAAACTTTTGCCTTCGTGAGATCAAAAACATATAGATTAAAGGTGTTTTTAACATTAAGACCATTTCGCCCACCGAATCCGACTCGGTAAACCCCGTCACCAAGATGATTGAATTTGCAAATCGGTTTGAATTGATAATTTGGAGTGGGGACGAGGGGTTGATTTAACTCAAGAATGGCGATGTCGTATTTTGACAATGAAATTGCCGAATTGTATTTTGGGCTCGGAATAGGATCTTGACCGGTCACCCAATCGCTAGGGTCTGACGAATTGGTGAACGCCACCTTAAAATTTGAGTTGTTTTCGACACAGTGGGCGGCGGTAAGAATGTGTTTTGGAGTGATTAGAACACCCGAGCAAATACCCACATTGCCGTTTGAAACGAGAGATTTAATGATCACGGCATCTTGAGATTCAAGCGCAAATGCCCCAAGAGGGATCGCGATTACCAATAAGAGAGGGAAATTTCGTACCCAATGCATCACCAGTTATTAAACTAATTTAGTTGAATTGTCAAACGCTTGAATTACCCAGCAGTAACGCGGTTTCGGCCACCTTGTTTTGATTCATAAAGCATCTTGTCTGAGGCTTTAATTAAATCGCTAGGCGCGTCCATGTCGCTCTTCATCTCGGCAACGCCCAGACTTGAAGTGATGGGGATTCGCTTTCCCTCATACACGAACGGGTGCATTTGAATTTTGCCACGCATGGTTTCTGCCATGTCGGTCGCTTCTTGTAGAGTGGTGCCCGGCATGAGCATGCAAAATTCCTCACCCCCGTAACGGGCGAAAATATCTTTAGGTTTTAAAATCCCCACACTTCGAATCAAGTTTGAAAATTCCTTCAAAACATAATCGCCGCCATCGTGACCATAGGTATCGTTCACTTTTTTAAAGTGATCGAGATCAAAAAAGATCAGTGAAAGTGGAGTCGACAGCGCTTTCGCGCGCTTCATTTCGGCGTCGATCGCTTCTAGAAAATAACCTTTATTAAAACAACGGGTCATGGGGTCGGTGTTCGCCGCTTGATTTAAATTTCCGTAGAAAATAATTTCAATCTCGCCTGCAGGCAAGTATTTCACAATCGAGTTGCCGAGCTTGATCATGTCCTCTTTTGCGAGTTTAGATACGTTACCTGATTCTAGTTTTTTACCGTTAATCACGGTTCCGTTTGAAGAACCCAAATCTTCGATTTTAATCACCGCGCCTTCGCGGGTCACTTTCGCGTGACGTTTAGAAATTGCAGGATCGGGAATAGAAATGTCGGCTGATGGATCACGTCCAATAATCATTTCGTCTGAGTTGATGAAGTAACGATGACCTTGCGGAGTTCCTCGAATTAAAATGAGGCACGCCGGCTGCTCTTTGGCCTTTTGCAATTCGCGGTTGATCGTTTCTTGATCTAGACCGAGGAGTGCTGTTCTATCATTATTGTCATCGTTATCGTCGGAACCGTTTGACATCGTTCTCTAATCTTATTGTTTAAAAGGGTGATTTTCAAGGCCAAGATATTTTGATACCGTCAAAATCACGACTCAGGAGCTAGGATATGGCCGAAAGCCTCAATTTAACGAAATCTAAAGATAGAATATCTACTTACGAGGCGCTTTTGCCGCAACTCGACGGAGTGTTATCGGGCGAAACCGATCTCATTGCCAATCTTGCCAACACCACCGCTGCACTCAAACAGGCATTTGATTTTTTGTGGATTGGATTTTATTTAGTCAAAGGGAACGAACTCGTACTCGGCCCTTTTCAAGGGCCACTCGCCTGTACCCGAATTGCTTTTCATCGGGGAGTCTGTGGTCATGCCTACACCACTCAAAAACCCATTGTGGTTGCAAACGTAAATGAATTTCCCGGCCACATCGCGTGCAGTTCGCTAGCGCAATCCGAAGTGGTGATTCCTATTTTTTCAAAAAATAAAAAAGTGGTGGGCGTGCTTGATGTCGATAGCATTCACTTGAATGATTTTAGCGAAGTGGATGTGGTGGAGTTAGAAAAGGTAGTTCGGTTGTTAGAGCGGTTACATTTTCGCGCATAAATTTTGTCTTCACTAAAAAGTAAAACGGCAGCGCCCCATCAGAGAGCTGACATTTCTATTTCAAATTTTAGAAACGCTCATTAGCGATAGGGGCCAGGTCGTCCTGGGTATGGACGCGGGTAACCTGGGTAACCCGGATAGCCCGGATAGCCCGGATATCCTGGGTAATACGGATAACCCGGATAATTGTAGTAACCTCCGCAATAGTAGCTGCTGCCATAACCCGTTGGTGTGGAATCATCAACGTAGCTAGCGGCTTGGCCAGTTCCGGTAAAAGTACCCACTACAGAATCGTCAGCGTTGTTACGAATTTCAAACATGATGTTGTCTTGATAATTATATTGTTTATAATAAGTATCTCGACACATATTGAATCCGAACGGATCTGACTCAACTGCTTGAGAAATACTGTTTACGGTGGTTGAACGATTTCCCACTAAGTACTGAGATTGGTTTGATCCACAACTCGAACCCTTCGTGTTGAAGGTTGTGGTCGCAAGCATATTATTGGCATTGTAAACTGCTTGAGCGCTAATGAAATTTTTGATCGTGTTGTTACCCTGAGTGAGTGTGAGCGCGATACAATACTTACTAACGTTCGATGAATATGCCGACAAAGTTGCTGGCTCGTTATTGAAGGTTCCGGTGAATGTATTTGAATAGTTACAACCACTCAAAACAAAACCCGAAACGATGACTCCCAAAATTGGGAAAATTTTATTTCTAAACATAAAGTACCCTCCTCGTATGGCCGCGGGGCTATCAATATGTATGTTCTTTATTCCTCGCGACCTCTTCTTAATCTATGTACCTCATTTTCAGTTGAATCTTGTTCGTGCGCCTGTTCTTTTTTCTTAATCAGAGTTTCACGAATATAAATTTTTCCCTCTTCAACACCGGGTTGATCAAACGGGTTTACCCGCAAAATATCGCCCATGTAGGCCGTCAAAACAGAGAGCGTGAAGAACACAGCTCCCATCGATTCTTCGCTGATAGAGTCAATCTGGAGCTGTAGGTGAGGGCGCTTTTGATTCGTCATTACTTTTTGAACAGACCTAAACTCAGTGTCAAGGATAGAGCCCAATTCTTGTCCTTCAAGAAGATCAAATGATTTTACCTTGAAGTTTACTGACGGAACTTTTACTTGGGTTTTAAAATCTTGCACATTCACAAACCAAATCATTTTATCGTT
>Ga0207032_1119_pt1 | contig 22316 bp, 17 predicted proteins | sample Alteio_BWMinCont_38_FD_153308 | JGI IMG/M metagenome (GOLD analysis project Ga0207032, IMG submission 153308) | Enriched cells from forest soil in Barre Woods Harvard Forest LTER site, Petersham, Massachusetts, United States -... | ecosystem: Environmental > Terrestrial > Soil > Temperate forest >... | reverse complement strand
GCAGAGATCTATGAATTAGGTTATCCTAATCATGAAGTTAAGCAATCGTTTTTATATAACTTATTGGCTTTTTATAGTGATACCAGTGTTATGAATTAAGGTGCCAAGTTGAAACACAGTATTTAAAGCTTTAAAAGCAAAAATTGTACACTTAGACTTGCACTTGTTTCGTTGATACTGGAGGCAAAGTATATTCTAAGACATGTTCTAATAGCCTGAGATCCCTCGGGTTCTCAACAGCCCCTAGTTCTCCGTCCAATAAATTATTCACTCGTAATAAAAGTGATCACGAACATACCCATAAGGGTAAGGGGCATAGTAGTCGTAATAATTGTAATAGTCGTTATAGTATGAATAAGGATGATAATAAACAGGATGTTGGTAATAATAAGGTCTATATTGCCGGTAATAATTGGAATAATGCCGATGTCGACGGGGTTTATGGCTGTGTCGAGGGTGTCTTACATATCGATGGCCTCTATATTGTTTAATATAAACAGTTTCTCTGATGGGTATATAGGGTAAATATTCTCTTTCGCCGATTGAAACATTAAAAGAGAAAGAACCCGCAGAAGCTGATTCAGCTATAGTTCCAAGGGATAAAATGGCTAAGACGAGTAATAAATATTTTTTCATCATAAACTCCCGAATACTTCTTTTAATACCATGCCTACGTTATCCCAAGGCTGCTTGGGTTGTCAAACAGTATCTTTATTAAAGAATTTCGAGAATATACACTTAATTATCTTCTAAAGTACTTCTTAAGCACTCCTAAACATCTCATTCATCTTCCCAATTTAACGCTCCTCCCGTTTGATATTCCGTTACTCGCGTTTCAAAGAAATTCTTTTCTTTCTTTAAATCGATCATTTCGCTCATCCAAGGGAAAGGATTAGCAGCACCCGGAAATTGTTCTTCGAGTCCAATTTGGGAACAGCGTCGATTGGCAATAAATTGCAAATACTCTTGGAACATACTGGCATTTAATCCTAAAATACCGCGAGGCATGGTATCAACGGCATATTCATACTCTAAATCGACACCGGTTCTAATCATCTCTATGACTTCTCGTTGAAAATCCTGTGTCCATAAATGTGGATTTTCGATTTTAATTTGGTTAATGAGATCGATACCAAAATTTAAGTGCATGGATTCGTCCCGTAAAATGTATTGGAATTGTTCTGCCGTTCCAATCATTTTGTTGCGTCTTCCCATGGATAATATCTGAGTAAATCCTACGTAGAAGAAAATGCCTTCGAAAATAACATAAAAAGCAATTAAATCTCGTAATAATCGTCGATCATTTTCGGGAGTTCCTGTTTTAAAATACGGATCACCCAAGCTTTGGGTATAGTTTAATGCCCAAGCTGCTTTTTTGTTGACGGAGGGAATTTCTCGATACATGTTAAAAACGCGATCTTGTTCCATGCCGAGGCTTTCGATGGCAAAAAGATAAGCATGAGAATGTAGAGCTTCTTCAAACGCTTGGCGTAATAGATATTGTCGGCATTCTGGATTAGTAATATGCCGGTATACCGCCAGTACTAAATTATTAGCCACTAAAGAATCGGCTGTTGCAAAAAATCCAAGATTACGTTCAATAATGATACGTTCTTCTGGTGTTAATCCGTCTTTGCTCTTCCATAAGGCAATATCGGGCGCCATATTGATTTCGTTCGGCATCCAGTGATTGGCACAAGCACTTAAGTATTTATCCCAAGCCCAGGGATATTTAAAAGGGATCAATTGATTTAAATCCGCGTGACAGTTGATAATTTTCTTATCATCGACTCGAATGCGGGCAGCGCCCATTTCTACGGCTTCAAGCCCCGTGGCTGCTTGTATGGGTAATGTTGTTGCTGTGGACATTTTTATATTTTCCCCCTATTGACAGGATTCGCAATCAGGATTATCGATTGCGCAAGCGATGGCATTGATATCTGCTGAAGTATCTGCAGATCGGACTGCGTTTAAAGCACCATCATGAATGGTTGATTTTTCGGTGTCCGTCGCGCCTAAACTTCTCGCATAATAAGTACATTTTAGACCTCTTAACCATGCCGTGCGGTAGAGTATATCTAATTTTTTACCTGATGGCGCACGGATATATAAATTTAAAGATTGCGATTGATCAATCCATTTTTGACGTCTAGAACCCGCATCCACCAGCCATTTGGGTTCCATTTCAAAAGCCGTTGCGTACTTAGACTTCAAGTGCTCGGGGATGCGTTCAATGTTCCGCACACTACCATTAAAATATTTTAAATCTTTTACCATGGCAGCATCCCAGATGCCCAGCTGTTTTAATTCATTCACTAAATAAGGATTAATGATGGTAAATTCCCCAGACAAATTCGACTTGACAAATAAGTGCTGATAAGTCGGTTCTATAGATTGAGAGACACCACAAATATTGGAAATCGTCGCCGTAGGAGCAATCGCCAGCACATTGGAATTTCGGATCCCAACGGTGCGTACTCGATTGCGGAGTGTTTGCCAATCCATAGTTTGGGATCGATCTTGATCTAAATACATACCGCGGGATTCTTGTAGTATTTCGATAGAATCGATGGGTAAAATGCCCTTACTCCATAAAGATCCTTCAAAGGTAGCATAAACTCCTCGTTCTTCGGCTAAATCTACGGAGGCAGAAATGGCATAATAACTAATTTCTTCCATTGATCGATCGGCAAATTCGACGGCTTCTTCCGATTCATAAGCAATGCCCAGTTTATACAGTGCATCTTGGAAACCCATGATACCTAGTCCAATGGGTCTATGTCGAAGATTAGAACGTCGTGCTTGGATCACCGAGTAAAAATTAATATCGATGACGTTGTCCAACATGCGAATAGCGGTTTTAATCGTACGCTTTAACTTTTCAGTATCGAGTCCTTTTTCGGTCACATGTTGCGCTAAATTAATACTGCCTAAATTACAGACAGCAATTTCATCCGCAGAAGTGTTGAGCGTTATTTCGGTACACAAATTGGAACTGTGTACGACACCCACATGAGATTGTGGTGATCGTAAATTACAAGGATCTTTAAAGGTAATCCACGGATGTCCTGTTTCGAATAACATGCCCAGCATTTTACGCCATAACGAGGTTGCGGGTAATGTTTTGAAGTTTTTGATTTGACCCTTAGCGGCTTTAGCTTCGTATTCTGTATAGGCATGTTCGAAGGCATCACCGTATAAATCGTGCAAATCGGGGGTTTCGTTGGGTGAAAATAAAGTCCAGTCTTTATTTTCGACGACTCGTTTCATAAATAAATCGGGTATCCAGTTGGCGGTATTCATATCGTGGGTACGGCGTCGGTCATCCCCCGTGTTTTTTCTAAGTTCTAGAAATTCTTCGATATCTAAATGCCAAGTTTCTAGATAGGCGCAGACTGATCCCTTACGTTTACCGCCTTGATTAACAGCAACCGCCGTATCATTAGCGACTTTTAAAAATGGGACTAAACCTTGAGATTTACCGTTAGTGCCTTTAATATACGCATTCATGGCACGGACAGGAGTCCAATCGTTCCCAATGCCGCCGGCAAATTTCTGTAACAGCGCATTATCTTTGATGGAATTATAAATACCGGCTAAGTCGTCGGGCACCGTGGTTAAGAAGCAACTAGAAAGTTGCGATCTCACCGCACCGGAATTAAACAGCGTAGGCGTAGCACTCATAAAATCAAAAGAAGAAAGCAATTGATAAAATTCAATCGCACGTCGTTCTTTATCGCTTTCGGATAGCGCAAGCCCCATCGCCACTCTCATAAAGAAAACTTGCGGGAGTTCGAAGCGGATTTCGTTATTGTGTAAGAAATAACGATCATATAAAGTTTGTAACCCCAAATAAGAAAATTGATAATCGCGTTCGGGGATCAAGGCACGGCCTAAACGTTCTATGTCAAAAGAGAGCAATTTAGCATCTAAGAGTTCAAATTGTACCGCTCGTTCTAGCGTGGTTGCTAAAATGGCGGGATAAGCTTTTGCTAAGTCACCTAAGGTTTTGCAGGCCGGTAGCTTTAACAATTGCATGGCTTCTTGTTGCAGATTATTCAACAATAAACGCGCGGCAACAAAACTATAGTTAGGCTCTTGTTCAATTAAAGTACGAGCGCTCATAATCAAAGCTTGCCGTACGTCAGAAAGATGAACACCGTCAAACAAATTTCGTAAGGTATCTTTTACAATAAGACCGGGTTCGACTTCAGCTAAGTCGCCACAAGCGTCCGTCACCGCCTTTTCTAAAAAAGAAACATCTAAAGGCACCTTCATCCCATTTTCTAAAATAATGGTTAAGCCGGAAGGTTCGTTAGAGGCTTTAGACTGATTGGCTTCACGAAGACGGCGACGCTCTTCACGGTATAAGACGTAAGAACGCGCGACTAGGTGATGCTCGTGCCTCATGAGAGCCAGTTCAACTTGGTCTTGAATGTCTTCTATATGAATTGTGCCACCGTTGGTGGGGAGTCTACGCGTTAACGCCTGCACAACATGATTTGTTAGCTGTGTTACAATTTCGGTGATGCGGGTGGAAGAGGTGGCGGATTCACCTTCCACATCCCAAAACGCTTTGGTGATGGCGAGAGAAATACGTGTCTCGTCGAAAGGCTTCAATGTGCCGTTTCGCCGGATGACGGTTAACGTGCCTGGTGCGACCAGGGGTGTCGTATTAGCTTGGTCTAAAATGTCAGAAGTTTCAGCGTGCATAGTTATTGCCTCCGGGGGCTTAAGTCAAACAACTCTTGGTAGGTAACCCAATATCTTGTGGTGTTAAATCATTATTAAACACAACATGTATGTATTTTGGGATATAGATTCCAAAACGTCAAGTGAATAATCTGTGGATAAGTTGTGGGTAAAAGTTTTGTTACTTAATTGAAATAGAGGTATTAAGTTAATAAAGTGGGCGTTCCTATGGTTTACGGTTTTAAGGTCATTTTATGAGTTATAACTTGCATTTCTGGATACTTCTCTCGGAAGACATCACCTATAGGCTTATTATTTTTTCGATCCATTAAACTCTCAAGTTCTTTAATTGAACTCAGATCCTTTACAAATTTTTCAGGATTATAAAGTAGAGAATAAGCAATGTCTTTTTCATTCTTAGATACAACTTTTATCATTGCAATTTCAGCTTTAGTTGCTTCGCCACATCTACTATATAAATTTTTGAGCATCGTAGTTAATTGTTTCAAATCCTCGTTATTGGGTTTCGTCGAACTCTTTATTTTTGTAGCCAATTTTACACAATTCTTGAAAAGATCATCTATCTTTTCAACAGGATGATACTCTGATGATATGAAACGTGCTGGAATAGAGACTCCTTGTTTTTGAAGAATTCCAAGAGCCACCTTAAAACTATTAATGTTTTCCAATGTTATCCCAGAATTTTCTTCAATTTCTGTGAATATATTTTCTACCTCTTGCCTCAAGATTCTTTTAGTATTGTTAGTATTAGTAACACTAGAACGATTTGAATACCTATTATTCTGAAATGCATCCATTTGCTTAGCAAGGTGGATTATGGCCATAATTTTATCATTTGGGGTACTTTCATTTGGGGTACTTTTGGGAGCTTTCGCGAGATTTTCTTTAAAAGATTTGAATTTTTCGACAAATTTTGCATATTTTTTTTGTTTGCTTGACATTAGATGGTACAAGTATTTAATTTTTCTTTTGCCGCCTGTATCTGGTATTACGGGAAAGGCGGCATTAAATATTCTTTTCATGCTTTCTATATCTTTTTTTAGATTTCCAAGATATTTTATGGTTTCTATTGAAGGTGGCAATTTTCTTTTCAATTGGTCAAATCTTTTTTCTGCGGCTGTTACACTGATAAGCATAGTATACATTTCATCCTTGCGTCGTCTCTCAAAATACTCTCGGTATTCCTTCTTAAATTTATTAAATAAAGAAATTTGTCTTGGTATATCTGTGACTGTTTCGGAGAATTGCCTTTGTAATCCTTTTAGATCATTGAGTTTTTTTGTTTGAACTTTTAGAAATGATGGATCCATTTCGACCAATTTGTCGGAGTGCTGTTCTCTTAATTTCGAATGTTTAGCTAGAACATCCGAAGCCACTTTAACAGAATGATCTATTACATTTTTAAACCTTTCAAAACTAGCGGTTTGGAAATTTTTCAAGCTAGATCTTTTGTCATAAGCCTCTAGGTAATTACTTCGATATTTTTGCAACTCTTTTACTATTTTAGCTGGGTGATCAAGAACAATTCCACGTATACCACGCTCAGTCGAATAATGTATAACTAACGATTCTTCTTGAGTTTTCCAATCGTCAAAAGTATAGTAAGCCTTGATCGCAGCATTCATCTCTTCCTCGTGCTGTTCAAAGATTTTTGCTTCTTCGATTTTGCCTTTAGCATCTTCTTCTCGATCACTCATATTTATCCTCATTTCTCGAAAGTATGAACATCTTAAATAGATAAATTCATATTCTTTTTTTCCTTATGAAATTAGACAATTTAGACAAAGATTGGTTTCAGAGGATCTGCTTATTAAAGTATTTGATTTTTATGGTCTAATAATTAGAATTTTGAATGGTAATTATTCAGTTTACAGAGCATATGCACATAATATGTCAAAAAGCTATTTTATAAATAGAATAGGGAGTAGTAGTGGCTAAAATGTATGTTTTTTGGGATATAGTTTCCAAAACGTCAAGTGAATAATCTGTGGATAAGTTGTGGGTAAAGTTAAGGTACACTTGTATGATGGTTTTCTTCTTCTTCGTCTTCTTCGTCTTCTTCGTCTGATGGAGGGGGAGGAGGTATCTCTTCAGGTTCATCATCTTCTAGTGTGGTTTCATGGGAGTTCTTATTAGGATTATTTTTTCCAAGCATTACTGGTGGGGGAGGTGGAGATGGTGAGACCATTTTTTTCATTTTGTCGTTATCGTCATCAGTATCTTCTTGTTTGGATCCTGTATTTTTTTTGTTATTTAGTTTTTCTGGTTCGCCTTCTTTTGATGATGCAGGGTCGCTACTACTCAATTCAGCGCTTTTATCTTGTTGATCTTTTTTTGGTGTATTTTGTATTTTTTCAGCTCTTTCTTGGGCTGCAAAAAGTACCCTTTGATCGGATGCAAATTCTTGTTTTTCGGTGTTAATATCTGAAATTGGCGAAAAAAGGTTAGGTCCTCCCTCACACATTACGTGATCCCAGCCTGACTTAAAGCCTTCAGTGCCGTTTCCTGTTTTGGCACCTCTAATTGCGCCCTTAACTCCTGTAATGAACCCCAAAACAACTGCTAAACCAGCTGCCGCACCTACCACGATGAAAATTATTGGAGCTAATGGACTGGTTATTACTGCCATTGCTACTGTAGGAATAATCATGCACATCGCTGAGAGAATGGAACCTAAAACAGATATTCCCTCTCGACCTAGTTGATCACTTTCTCCTCCCTTTGCTCCTATTAAAACATACCATGGGGAAGCAAAAACATATAAAAATCCAGCAAAAAGTCCTCCGAAAAAACCACCAACTGCACCTTTTGCTTTTTGTCCAAATGTTCTTGACGTTGTATGGGGATTAATCATTCCGCTTTTATAGGTTGTATAAAGATCATTTTTATAAAATTTTCGATTTTTTTCACATAATAAATTTATTAAAGGATGGTTATTGTTTTGAATAGCAGTAAGTAAATGTTTATCGTGGAATTTTGTAACATGATTTCCTAATATTAAATCTTTAGATAAAGCTCGATCATCGGGTTTATTTGAGGCCAATAAAGTATTTAATAAATCGTTTAGATCCATTTTATATTTTATTGCGTTCTTTTTTAAATCGTTAGCTAAGTTCATAGCTTCAGGCTTTTTAGAATCTAATGCTTTTTTTAACAGATCATTGAGTGAATATTTATAACGTTCATTATAGATTTCAGGTAAAATTGTCTTAGCAACCTCCCATATAGGCTCTTGATATTCTTTGTATTTCGGTGTTTTTTTAATTGCTCTAAATTCTTTTCTATCTAAAGCATTATATATAACTTTAGGAAATTCAAAAAATTGTTTTTCAATTTTTAGATAATCCACTAATGTAAGATTCTCGTTTTCTTCTATGTATCTAGCAGCAGCAAGAGCGGTATTCGTGTCTATAACAGTTCGTTCATTACGTAATCTTTTAATTAATTCAGTTCTAATTTTTTCAACTTTAAACTCAGCTTCTTTAGCTTCTTGTTTAACAGCTTCTTGTTTAACTTTAAGCTTTGCTTTTTCTGCTTTTTCTATCAAAAGTTGATTTAAGTCATCTGAATCCATAATATTACGGATATTAGCACCACGAAAAAATTTGTTATCAATTTTTAGACAATCCAATAAAGTAAGATTTTGATTGGTATTTATTTTTGTAGTAGCTTTATTAGACTCGTTGGTATTTTTTTTACCTAATTCTTCAGTTAGTTTGTCCCTAATTTTTATAATATATTCTTTTCGTTTTTTTTCAGTGAGCTTGCTCTTGTTCTGGCCCAGCTTTGGTCCAGTTTCAGTTTCGATACCTGGTTTTTTTTCTAGACCTTCACTAGAGGCAGCCATTTTCGTGTATCTCCTACTATAATATTTTATTATTTTTTAGATTAGATAGTTATAAATTAGATACCCAATCAATGAAAAAAATCCCTAATAACGAAACTTAAATCATAATGGTGTGGGCATTCCTATAACTTTTAACAAGCTACAACTTTTATGAATTAATGATTGCTCTTACAGTCTTTTTCAGTTATTCAGAATCAAACACTCTTCCATTTGTTGCAGGAAATAAAGAGGAATATTAAGAATATTGCTGTCTTTTTTAAGATTTAGAAGGGTAGTGCGAAGGGCTAAATTTGGTTTATATTTTTCATTGAATACAGTTAAGCTCTTATTTTTATGAGTTGTTCCAGATTTGACTTCTAGTGGATATGCATGCATATCATGCTCTATAACAAAATCAACTTCTGCTATGCCACTACTGGTCCAATAGTAAAGCTTTTGATTTTGAGCGGATAGAGATTGCGCTACAAAATTCTCGGTAAAAGCTCCATAAAATTCCGAAAAAAGACCTCGATCTTCTACAACCGTTCTAGGAGAAATATTACTCATAGCCGCAAGCAAGCCTACATCCAATAGGTAGATTTTAAAAATGTCTTTATCACAATAACCCGATAATGGCAGCTTAGGTGTTGAAATATTACAGCATTTATAGATTAATCCCGCATCCAATAACCATTGAATAGCGGTTTCATATTCTCGACTTCTAGCGCCTTTTTGAATATCGCTAAATTTGAACTTTTTATTTTCTCTGGCAAGTTGGCTCGGAATGGACTGCCAAACTTTTGTAATTTTCATGATTTGCTCTTTAGGTGCGTGTTTGGCAAAATCCAGTTCATAGGCATCTAGAATGGCTTTTTGTACGGATTTTATTTCTAATAGATTATCGGTATCAGCGTATCTTTTGACGGCTTCTGGCATTCCGCCAATATAGAGATATTTTTTAAGTAATGAATTTAGTTCTTCATGGAGCGGGAGAGCGAAAGGTTCTAACGTTTTATTATTCATTAAAAATTCTCGAAGCTTACTTTTATCAATGGCATCGAGAAACTCAAAAAAACTGAGGGGATAAAGATCTAAGAAGTCGACTTTTCCGACCGGAAACCCTTTTGAACGCTTAAGTTTTATTCCCAATAATGAGCCTGCAGATACAATATGATATTCATTCGCTTGTTCTTGAAAGTACTTCAAACTATTTAAGGCAGAAGGGCATTCTTGAATTTCGTCGAATATTAATAAAGTCTTTGCCGGGTGGATATCTTGTTCAAAATAAGCCGTTAGGTTGCCCAAGATAACGGAAGGCGTGAGTTTTTCAGAAAATAAGCCTGCTAAAGCTGGGTCTTCCTCAAAATTTAGGTAAAGCCAAGCTTGATACTCTTGACGACCGAACATCTTAAGTAAAAAAGTTTTACCAACTTGCCGTCCTCCCTTTAAAATCAATGGCTTACGATTTTTGGAGGCTTTCCAGGCAAGTAATTTTTGGTATATATCACGTTTCATTATTTCATATTATGGTAATTATATTTTGAATTCAAGGCATTCGTTAGAAAAATGTGATGATCTGCCACTTTTATGTTGGCAAAAATGGCAGGTAATCACATTTTTCAAATGTAAAAGTGGCAATCATGCACTAAAACCTAACGAAAGTTATCTTATACAGTTAAAATACTGGTTGTGATAATGGGTTCACTAGGCTGGGATACTTTCTATTCTTTTTCTCCCCGACGTAGATTATATAATTCTTGTGTTAAAGAAATCTTCTCTGGGTTATATTTTTTTATGAAGTTTTGTGGCTGTTTTATAGCTTCTTGGAACTTAAGAGTGCGTAATTTAGAAAAATGTGTTTTAGCTTCGTTTATATTCACTAAAGTCATTGGATTTCACACCCTAGTAGTTGTTAAAAAACACGACCCCACCTCGTTTACGCTTATGGTAACGAGAATAAAACTTTAGAATTTATTATATAGCAATTTGCTTGCGATAACCCATCCATTTGGAGGGGGTCGACGGCCATGGATAACGTAAAGTATTTACGTTGCACATGAAGGCCGGCGGGGGGAGGTTGGGAAGGAGTGGTATACACGCACGCTTCACTTAACGCTTCACATTAACAATATAAAGGGGGTCGTGTCTTAACTTTTAACAAGGAGTTTTTCGATTTGCTGATGATAGATTAGTACTTGTTAAGAGTTAAGACACGACCCCATTGATCCCTTTACTGTTACCTCTCAGTAAGATTGAGGTTAAAGAACCTGAATTTAAACCTGGAAGGTGGTAGAACATATTTTATTTTAGACATTTTATTAATTATTGACAAATCTAACAAATGGCTTCTTAAATGGAAAGGGTTCTACTGGTTAGAAGAAGTCGGGGTCATTGCCTCCGTATCTATCGCCTCCGTATGGTCTATCATTATCTGGGTTGGGACTAGCCATTTCTTTCAATGAACCAGGTTTGTCGGGGATAGGTTTAGATTGCGAGGATAGTAATAGTTCTCGTTGTGGATTCTCTGCTTGTTTTGATCTGGCACTGACAATTAAACTATTTAATTTCATAACTTCTTGATTAAATTCATTAGAGCATTTGATAAAAGCTATATTGGTGGGACTTTTATTCATGTTATCTGAAAGTATGTTTAGAAGCTTAAGGGAAGAATTAATTTTTTGCAAGTAGTCATTAGGTTCAATTATCGGGTTATAATTTAAATCACGATTTAAATTCCTTATTTTTAACCTAGAGGCTCTAAAGACTTGCTCTCTTATTACATCATTTCCAACTGATTGATCAAATTCCTTATATCGTTTTTCAAATTCTTTAAACAATTTTTCTCGTGTTTCAAAAAGTTTCACAAAATTTTCTATGTTGTTTCCAGTTTCTAAGAGTTCAGATAGTATCTTTTTAAGTTCTATAACACTATTTCCAAATATTGGGTCCAGCGGTAATCCCAAAGATTTTCTAAATTCGGAATGCTCTTCAAATGAATTTGAAGCTTTTTTAATATGTTCTTTCATTAATGAAGTATAGAACTTAAAATTGTGTATTTTAAAAGAATTAATTACCTCCTCTTCCTCTTTTTTTTGTAATATGCCAAGCCTGGCATATTTGTCTCGATCACCCCTCATATCTATATACTCTAAAACCCAATCTGTAAAAGTTCTAATTTCGTGTCCCTGACTAGCGCTGTATAATTCAACAGCCTTTGCAGCTTTCATAGCAGCTTTCATTACTGCATATATTTTAAGCGGGTTATCGGGGCTTTCCGATTTTTCTGGCATTTTTACTATCCTTAAAAAAAAAGATTATAGAAAGTTAGACCTTTTTTAAATGAAAAGTTCTGTAAAAATTTGTAAAAGTAAATTTAAAGGTAAATTTTATTTATGAGTATATTCATGCTATTTCGTCAAAGAATTTAATGCTCAAGAGAAACTTTATCGCAAAAAACCTAACGAAAGGTTCTAAGGCGTTCTGATTAGCGACAATCCTTCCGTTTTTACTTCGAGAGACTATGCATGCATATCATGTTCTATAACAAAATCAGCTTCAGCTATTCCACTACTGGTCAATAATAAGGTTTTCATTATAAAAATGTGTAAACTTGCCGCTTTTACGTTGGAAAAAATGGCAGAGGATCACTTTTTCCAACGAAATGGAGTCTGTACAGTCAAATACTGTTCTGGGAATAATTTTTTTAGAAGCTTATCTTTAGTAGAAACGGAGAATACTCTACGCTGTGCCGACAAATTGATGCTAAAAAGCCCCTCTGCTCCCCAAAAGATTAGGGAGCGAAAGGAGCGGGAGGGAAGAGGTTTAAAATTAATTAAACTGTTTCTAACCAATTAATTAAATGCTTGCTTTGTTTTTCAAGATACTTAGGATCTTTGAAAGTCAAAGTGAGAAGGCTTGTGCCTTGTAAACCAGCAACCAGGCTTAAAGCCAATGTTTCTGATCTTTCACCTTTGCCCAATGCTTTAAATTGCACTTCACACCAGTTAAGAACATCTTTCAATAACGTAGAAGCAGCTGTGGAAATTTCCCCGCCTTGCTTGCTTAATTCTTGACAGAGGCTACCTAAAGCATCTCCGTAAGAAGCCGTTTCTGGACCTTGGGTAACAAAGTATTCGATAAAAGAAATTAATCGACCTTTGCTGTTATCCAGCGAATCCCAAGAAGCAAATAACTGCTGAATGCCCTTGCGGCGTTGTTCAATAACTGCAAGAACAATGGATTCTTTGGATTTGAAGTAGTAGTACACGTTTCCTAAGGGAACGTCGGCCAAAGATGCAATATTGGCCAGAGTCGTGACATTGACCCCTTGTTCGTGAAATAATTTATCTGCGGCTTCGACGAGTCGAACGCGTTTATCTATTTTTTTGCTCATAATTAAACCTCTTATTAAAAAGTAATTTTCATATACACCTAAGGCGACTGAATTACACATTATACATAGTGAACTTACTCTGCGATACTGTTATTTTAGTCAGCTGGTATTAGAGTTTTAGTTCCTAGTTAGTATATCAAACTTGGATGTGGGTCAGCAATAGTCAGTTGACATATAACGAACATTCAAGCATAATCTTTTCTCTATGAGCCAAGGTTTAGCAGCTATGACAAAAATTCCAATGACTTCCCATGGGGCCGAAAAACTTCGTGTGGAACTACAACATTTAAAGAGCGATGCTCGTCCCAAGGTAATCAATGCCATTGCCGAAGCTCGTGCGCACGGGGATTTACGCGAAAATGCCGAATACCATGCCGCCAAAGAGCAACAGGGGTTTATTGAAGGGCGAATTCGGGATATTGAGCATAAATTAGGCCATTGCCAGATTATTGACGTTAGTAGCATTCCTAACGAAGGGAAAGTCATCTTCGGTGCTACCGTGAACCTCATTAATTTAGATACCGATCAAGAAGTCTCTTACCAAATCGTGGGAGAAGATGAGGCCGATTTAAAAACCGGTAAAATATCTTTTTCTTCCCCCATGGCTCGTGCCATTATAGGAAAATCTTCTGGAGATACAGTCGAAGTCCAAACGCCCAGCGGTAAGATTTCATACGAAGTTTCAGAAGTAGAATATATATGAATGAGCAAATCTAAATCAGCCACTCTTGCCAAAACAACCAGTAGTAGTCGTTGGCTAAAAAGACAGCACAGCGATATTTATACTCGTCAGGCGAAAGACGAAGGTTATCGCAGTCGAGCCGTTTATAAATTATTAGAAATTCAACAAAAGGATAGATTATTGACGCCTGGCATGACGATTATTGACTTAGGGGCAGCGCCTGGGGGGTGGTCTCAGCTGGCCGTTGAAAAAGTTGGGAAATCTGGGCGGGTCATTGCTTTGGATATTCTGCCGATGGATACAATAGAAGGGGTTCACTTCTTACAAGGTGACTTTCGAGAAGAGACGGTATTGAATCAATTACTGGATTGCCTCGAAAACAAAAAAGTCGATCTTGTGATTTCAGATATGGCCCCCAACTTAAGTGGTATGGCCGTGATTGATCAACCCCGGGCCATCCTGTTGGCTGAATTGGCGTTAGATCTTTCTACTATGGTCTTAAAAAAAGACGGAAATCTATTAGTCAAGCTGTTTCAGGGCGAGAGTTTTCAGGCATACTGGGCTATGCTTAAAGAACGGTTTAAGTCAGTTAGTGTCCGAAAGCCGAAGGCCTCCCGATCAGAATCAAGGGAGGTTTATCTTTTAGCAAAGGGTTATACTACCTAGATTCAAGTCTCTCGTTGGTAGATCTAGTTGGTAGAAAAGGTAAGAGGATTTTTGTTTGAACGACATGTTTAAAAATCTAATTTTATGGTTAGTCATCGCATTAGTATTAATGTCGGTGTTCAGCAATTTTGGTCCCCCCCCCAAACAAGTGACTAAACTCGCCTATTCTCAATTTTTAGAAAAAGCCAAAAGTGGCGATATTAAACAAATTACGGTAGAAGAACGCAATATCTCTGGGGTCACCCAAAACGATAAACCCTTTATTACGTATGTTCCGCCCTTATCAGAATCTGTGGTCAATACTTTGGTTGAAAATGGTGCTGTTGTCCGTGGAAAAGCGCCCGAACAGCCAAGCTTATTAATGAATATTTTTGTCAGCTGGTTCCCGATTATTTTGTTTATTGGCGTATGGATATTTTTTATGCGACAAATGCAAGGGGGTGGTGGGGGCCGAGGGGCGATGTCCTTTGGACGCAGTCGCGCCAGGCTGTTGGGAGAAGATCAAGTCAAAGTGACTTTTGCAGATGTGGCGGGTATCGACGAAGCCATTGAAGAAACTCGAGAATTAGTCGAATTTTTACGGGATCCCGGCAAATTCCAAAATTTAGGGGGACGCATTCCAAGAGGCGTGCTCATGATTGGCCAACCAGGAACTGGAAAAACCTTACTCGCCAGGGCCATTGCGGGAGAAGCCAAAGTTCCATTTTTCACGATTTCAGGTTCAGATTTTGTTGAAATGTTTGTGGGTGTGGGTGCCTCTCGAGTACGAGATATGTTTGAACAAGCTAAAAAACATGCACCTTGCATTATTTTTATCGATGAAATTGATGCGGTTGGACGACATCGTGGCGCCGGCTTAGGCGGTGGTCATGATGAGCGCGAGCAAACCCTTAATCAATTACTCGTCGAAATGGATGGTTTTGAAGGGAATGAAGGCGTTATCGTATTAGCCGCGACCAACAGACCCGATGTTTTAGATCCTGCTTTATTACGACCGGGCCGATTCGATAGGCAAGTGGCTGTCGGTTTACCTGATGTACGCGGTCGAGAACAAATTCTTAAAGTTCATATGCGAAAAGTGCCTGTTTCTGATAAAGTCGACGCTCGCATTATTGCTCGATCAACGCCTGGATTTTCCGGTGCCGATCTCGCTAATTTAGTAAACGAAGCAGCTCTTTTTGCAGCGCGCGTCAATAAACGTGTCGTCGAAATGGATGAGTTTGAAAAAGCAAAAGATAAAATTATCATGGGTGTCGAACGTCGTTCCATGGTGATGAACGAAAGTGAACGCCGATTAACCGCTTACCACGAAGCAGGCCATGCGATTGTTGGAATTCTGGTGCCAGAACACGATCCCGTTTACAAAGTAAGTATTATTCCTCGTGCACGTTCTTTAGGCGTCACCATGTTTTTACCCGAGGATGATCGATACAGTCACAGTAAACAACGTTTAGAGAGCCAGATTGCAGGTTTATTTGGCGGTCGAGTAGCCGAAGAATTAATTTTTGGTAAAAACAGTGTAACCACCGGCGCTTCCAATGATATTCAAAGAGCGACTGAGATTGCACGTAACATGGTAACTCGTTGGGGATTATCCGAACGCTTAGGACCTTTAACTTACGGAGAAGAAGAAGGCGAGGTGTTTTTAGGGCATTCTATGACCAAACGTAAGGAAGTCTCGGACGAAACAGCGCATGTAATTGATGAAGAAATTCGACAAATTGTGGATAGAAACTTCCAGGTGGCAAAGCAAATATTATTAGCCAATATGGAAAAGTTGCATGTCATGGCTGAAGCCTTGCTAAAATACGAAACCCTTTCCACGGAGCAAATTCATGATGCTATGGAAGGGAAGCTACCTCGAGAGCCTTCTGACTGGGAAAATGGCGAAGCACCTAAGAAAAAACCTAATGGTGATACAGTTCAAAGGGTGAGTGAAACGCTGGTTGATCCAGCAAAAGATGGTGTTTAATGTAGGGGCCGGTCTCCGTGCCGGCCCAGCCCATACAATTTGTAGGGGCCGGTCTCCGTGCCGGCCCGGGTCGATCGACACGATCCCCAATCCCTAAGGATAGATTTTGATAAAAAGAAAATATTTTGGAACCGATGGAATTCGGGGAAAAGTCGGTGAAAAACCTATTTCTGCCGATTGGTTGTTACAACTGGGCTGGGCTTTAGGCTCAGTTTTAAGTAAATCTCAGAAAAAAACCAAAGTTTTAATTGGAAAAGACACGCGTATATCAGGTTATATGCTCGAGTCTGCATTAGAAGCGGGTCTCGCTTCTGCAGGCGCCGATATTTATTTATTAGGCCCAATGCCAACCCCCGGGATAGCGTATTTAACCCGTGCCATTCGTGCGAATGCTGGCATTGTCATTAGTGCCTCTCATAATCCTTATTATGATAATGGTATTAAATTCTTTTCGGGCGAAGGGACCAAACTGCCCGATGAAATGGAACTCGCCATTGAAGCCGAACTCGAAAAGCCCATGAAAACAGTAAACTCCGAAAATATCGGAAAAGCTCATCGTGTGCGAGATGCGCAAGGTCGTTATATAGAATTTTGTAAAGCGACTTTTCCAGCCTCTTTAGATCTACAGGATCTTAAAATTGTCATCGATTGTGCTAATGGCGCTACTTACCAAGTAGCGCCCAGTATTTTGCGAGAATTAGGTGCGGATGTTATAGAAGTTGGTATTAACCCCGATGGATTTAACATTAACGATCATTGTGGTTCTACACATCCGCAATTTTTATCGAAAAAGGTTTTAGAACACGGAGCCGATGTTGGAATTGCTCTAGATGGCGACGGCGATCGACTGATTATGGTCGATCATCAAGGTGTCATTGTCGATGGCGATGAAATTTTATTTATCATTGCAAAATGGTACGCTGAAACCCAACGATTACAAGGTGGCGTTGTGGGTACCGTCATGAGCAATTTTGGCCTCGAAATTGCCTTAAAATCATTACAAATTCCTTTTTGCCGTACGCATGTTGGCGATCGATATATCCTTGAAATTTTGAAAAAACAGGGCTGGAATTTAGGCGGAGAATCCTCGGGTCATATTATCTGTTTGGATGCTAATACTACTGGCGATGGCATTATCTCAGCCTTGCGCGTTTTAGCGGTCATAAAAAGCACGGAACAAAATTTAGCCACTTTAAAATCTGGTATGACAAAATTTCCTCAAACCCTTATCAACGTGCCCGTTTCTGATGCTACAACCAATGATGCTTCAGCATCCCTAGAAAATCCCTTTATTAAATCGGCTTTACAAAACGCAGAATTACGTCTTAAAGGCAAGGGGCGCGTATTGTTACGCCCATCAGGGACAGAGCCTGTGGTTCGCGTGATGGTCGAAGGCCAAGATCCCAGCATGGTGGAATCCATTGCGAATGAATTAGCAGAAGTGGTACAGAAAAGGGCAGGGATGGTGGGGGTTGCTTAGGGTAGATGTGGGGGATGTCTTGAAGTTAAAACTGCAAGTCCAATAACCCCAACGCCAATTAATCCCGTAATAATCTCTGAAACATGAAAATATAGGTTCATTAACATGATAATCCCCAATACCCCAATCGCGTAATGTGCCCCGTGCTCCAAATAAATAAATTTTTCTAAACTGCGTTTTTGTACCAAAAAAACCGTCAAAGATCGCACAAAAATAGCGCCTATCCCTAATCCCAGCATAATGATGACAATATCTTTAGTGATGGCAAAGGCAGCAATAACGCCATCAAACGAAAAACTGGCATCTAACACTTCCAAATAAAGAAATGATACCAACATGGCAAGATTTGATTTTGCAGAAGATGCTTTTTGTCTAGGAACTGAAATATTTAACCAACTTGAGAGTATATTTAAAGCGCCAAATATAATTATCCCAATGCTACCTGCACTTAAGGCTAGCCATTTCTGATTATTAGGTAAAAATTGCACACACATGAGAAGAATCACAAGCGCACAAATGATCGCAACAAATTTAATTTCCCCTAATTTTTTGAATTTCCTTTCTAATTTTCTCCACCATTGAATTTCTCGGCTAGGGTTTAACATAAACGTTAAAAAAACCAAAATCAGAAATATTCCCCCAAACGCAGAAATAATAATATTGGAATCCATAATATGTTTTGAATATTCTTCTGGATGATACAGCGAAAGTTCAAATACTTGCCAAAAACTTAAATTGCTACTTAAAGAAATAACCAGCATTGGAAAAATAAGCCGCATCCCAAAAACCGCGATAAAGATTCCGATTGTCAAAAATAGATTTCGCCAGAGAGAATTCATGGTTTTTAAAACAACAGAATTCAAGATGGCATTATCAAAAGATAAGCTGATTTCCATAATGCCCAGTAAAAAGGCTAATGTTAACCCCTGTACCCCGCCCCAAAAATAGGCGGCAAATAAGGCAAATATACTTAAGAGGATTGGAACTATAAAATGTCGCATGTATTCAGTTTAAATGCGAAAAGCCTTTCGTGCAAAAAGGTTGTACATACATGCAATTTAAGATCTTGCAATGTTTATTTGAAGTTGATAAGATGGCTGATAATTGAAAACACTTTTTTTAAATTGGAGAAACTATGGCTTCCGTACTCCCAAATAATCCCAGTAAAGATTTACCAGCAGATGTTATTAATTGGTCGGTCAATTATATTTCAATTTGGAATTCATCTAATGCATCACAACAAAAAATATTGCAGGGTTTTATTAAAGATCCTAATCATTTTTATAAGGAGATACAAGGGATTATTCAGAAAGAAAAACATCCTGCATTATTTAAACAAATTAAAAGCTATCACGCCATTTTTGCAGGGGCTTATATTGGAACGGACTTTGCAACCAAAATGATAAAACACGAACAGGCTAAAGTTTATATTTTAAAAGCTATGACAAATGCTGAAAAAGCACCCACTGCACCCCTTTCAGATAAAATGCCGAATATACCAAGAGCAGCATCCGCCGAAAATGATCATAAATACGAAAATGATCATCAATACAAATTGGGCGATATAAGTGATCGTTGGATGGCAGACATAACTCGTCAAGTAGAGCAACGAAAAGCAGAGGAAGTCGCTCATTTAAACTCTTGCAAACAGTCACTCGAAAATTCAAATTTATTTGTGATAAGTGCAAGTTCTGTAAAAAAATGGTATAATTCTTACTATATAATTCTTGATAAAGGTACCCCGAATAGATACCTTTGTTATAAAGATTCAGAAAAAGAACCTATCTGTAGTATTCGCCTTACTTATAGTGGGTATGGAGTAAAGGGGACGGGGGAAAATCGGGTTAGAAATTGTAGATCTTATGCGGAATTGCAAAAGCATTTACTTGAATATTTTAGAATTACCTTAGAGCCTACAACTTCCTTTTCTTCATTTCTAGATAGAATTTCTGGGGATAGAAAAGAGGAGACAGTAGATAATAGACCTCCCTTAGTCGCACCACAATTTAAAAGAGAGCAGATATCATCAAGTTCTAACAATAAACCAATACCCAAAAAACCAGAATTGGATGAAGATTCTGAAAGTATTTATAGTTTGATAAACGATCCAGTGGGGTTTTGTTTTCGTCGGTGCAAAAGGCGGTTGTTTTCAAAAAGTTAATAAGTTATAAAAAAAGCCTGTCATCCCCGCAGCAGTCCTTTTTTTGAAGGGGTCAAATCTTATTTAAGGACCGGTCCTTAAATAAGATTTGACCCCTTTAAAAGGACTGGTATAATAAATTACCTATTAATTTGTAAAGGACGGGTATCAAATAATGTCAACGCTGTTTCAGGGTGTCCGAACTGTAATAATTGCATTATTTTTTGTACCACTCATGGCTTGCAGTGGTGGCGCCTGGTCTCCAAATGATCCTGATTCGAAGCTTCCTTCAGACCGGGATACTCCTTGCTCGGATACCTCTTGGCATAATAATCAGTATGATAGATTTTTTAAAAACGATGCTCCTTATCAAGAACAACAAAAAATAATTCATGTTCCTAAAATGCCTTTTCCAAAACCTATTAATACCGGTGTTCCTCGGTAAGCCAGTTAGCTTAAACGCTATGAAAATCGATTGACAACTTTATTAAAAGTTGATAGTATAACTTTTTAATTTGTTCATTTTAGATTTATAACTTATAGTCAATATCTCTATGATAGAGGTATAATTTTAACCTTTAATAAATACCATATAGTGAAAAGTAAAAGTAAAAAGTGAGATGTGACATGGCTGATACTGACGATAGTCCAAATATTCCTGCGAATCAACTCGATATTTTAGGAGCCAGTATCTGTGCTGATGCTGAATCTATGATCGAACCTTCTGTAGAACAAAAAATGCATCTAGAAAAAAAATATGACAACGACAACGACAAAGACGATGTAAAAGAAACAGAAGAAATAAATTTTGAATATATTGCAGCCCCCAAAGATGCAGATACCTCCCATTTTGTGGAGATCCCCAAAATTTTACATTTTGTTTGGGTAGGAAATCCAATACCGGAAAAATACCAAAAAAATCTCCGAAAATGGCGTAAAAAGAATCCAGACTATGAAATCAATTTATGGGTGGACGGGGATTTGTTAACTAAGGATGAATTGGAAAAAATAAAGAAATTTTGTAAAGCTATTAAAATTAATGTGGTGGATGTGGTAGATAAAATAGAAGATCCCACCAATAAAACTTGGTATAAACGAGATTTGGGAGGCTATTACGATAGCGTGATAGGAGAAAATAGAAATTGGGCGATAGCTTCCAATTTTTTAAGAGCGCTTATTCTGGAGGAAGCCGGGGGAATATATTTGGATACCGACGTTTATCCCCAGAAGAGGTTACCATCCGTTATAAAAGTACCACCACATGGATTATTATTAAAAGTTATTACTTCCCCTATTATGGAATATATATGTGAAATGGACTCTGAAAGTTACAATGATATACCAGCGTTAGCAGATAATATTATGTGTAGTACTAAAGGAAATCTTGTTGTTACCGAATTTTTTAGACTAATGCAGGAACAATATAACGCGTACTTAAATTCTAATGAGAGTGTATTAACCATGCGATCTCGAGAGCTTTCTGAGATTGAGGATCCTACGTATAAAATCGTGGGTCCAGATGTCGTGGCCGAAGCTTTTATTAATGTAGAAATTGAAAAAATCCCTTTCGGCCCTTACTTGAATAGGGAGAAATTTAAAAAGAAACTCGTGTATAAAGCATTTCATTATTCAGAAATGAGTGATTTTTTTGGAGATTTTTCGGGTTATGGTGATGGTACCTGGAAAAGTCCGAGGAACAACGATACTGCGTATTGCTTATATGAGCGATTACTAAAAAATGTAATGTATATACCGCTCTTAAAAATTTTAAATAATATGAAAAAAGACGGATTGGAATTGAGTGCTCAGTTTGAAAAAATTAAAGAAATTTTAGAAGTGGTAGACGAAGCCAAAGACGAATCTTTAAAAGTTGAAAAAATTCGTGATTTACTGAAAGAAGATCCAAAATTATGGGCAGAAATGTACCGTTATTTTAGACCCGGATATCTGGCAACTCTAGCGATAAATGAAACGGATAAACTAAAAAAATTAAACATTTTATTCTATCAAGTTAAAAAGGACTGGCCAGCCTTTATAGCGCAGCTGAGATGCCTGGAGAAAGACCATTCTATGCGCCTTTCAGAAGAAGCTCCTAGAAGATTTTCTAACCCTATATTGGATGCTGCAGCAAAAGATCAGAACACAAGATTGGGTGAGATGATATTTAAAGGCCCTGATTATTTTGAAAAATATTGGTTAAGTGTAGCGAAATATGAACGTGAGAGAGAAATGACGGATACAAAGGAGAAGCGAGAAGAAGCCGCAGCGCAACCTTTGATTTCAATTCAATATGATAAATTTCAACAAAATAGTACGAGCTCTCATAAGCTGTGCGACGAGACGGGGAGTGGGAAAGTGGTCCGCAAAAAGAGTGCTATCGTAGGAATTTAGCAGATGACAAAAGTGAGAAGAGATATGACCAACACCATTGATACTCCAAATAT
>Ga0207032_1118_pt1 | contig 22344 bp, 20 predicted proteins | sample Alteio_BWMinCont_38_FD_153308 | JGI IMG/M metagenome (GOLD analysis project Ga0207032, IMG submission 153308) | Enriched cells from forest soil in Barre Woods Harvard Forest LTER site, Petersham, Massachusetts, United States -... | ecosystem: Environmental > Terrestrial > Soil > Temperate forest >... | reverse complement strand
ATGGCATCGAAACAATTGCGCGGCGTATCGACCCCGCGCATCCTGCCCCCGTTCCGCTGATCATTTTCCAGGGGCGGTTAGTCACTACGAAGGGCTTACCAGTCCTGTTGGAAGCCGCAAGCATTCTCCGATCGAAGCATAGTGAGTTCGAGGTACTGGTGATCGGCGATGGCCCAGAACGCCAGGCCCTTCAAGACCTCGCTAAAAAACTGCAGCTTTCTTCGTGTGTCCGTTTTGTGGGACGTCTTGCTGCAGCGGAGGTGGATTCTGCGTTTGCAAAGGCAAGCGTGGTCGTGCTGCCATCGCTCGGGGGTGAAGTCTTCGGCTTGGTTCTTGCTGAAAATATGCTGCGGGGTCTCCCGATCATTGCATCCGATCTGGGGTGCTTCGTCGAAGTCCTGGGTGATGCTGGCCTCACCTTTCGCGTAGGCGATGCTAATGACCTAGCGTTTCAACTCGCGATTCTTCTTGATGATTCGGCGCTTGCATCCCGACTTGGGGATCGCGCTCGGCAGCGCATTTTCGATGTCTACCCCCGCAAGGATATGATAGAAGCACATGCGCGGCTCTATCGACGAGTGTATGACGCAGCGCACTCTTAATGCATACGACGACCAACACAGGGCTCCATGAGTTTGTTGCAGATCGTGTCCTCGCGCGGTACGCAGGGCCTGGCATTCGCGCCGCCGACCTAGGTTCTGGCCCTGGCGCCATGGCCGCACGTCTGCACTCCCTCGGCTGCGATGTTCTGGCCGTCGATCGAACTGCCGAAGGTTTCGAAGCCGGCCTGCCCCATATTGCAATCGATTTTGATCAGAATGACTTTGCCTCCACAATCGGACCGGTTTCGTTCGACTTAGTCACAGCCATCGAGGTTATCGAACACATCGAGAGTCCGATTGGATTCCTCCGCAACATCGGCCGATTGCTCACTCCTCGGGGCGTCGCGGTGATCACTACACCCAACGTCGATTCGCTTCCCGCCCGGGCAAAGTTTCTGCTTACTGGGAAAATCCGCACTATGGACGAGACCAGCGAACCCACGCATATTTCTCCCATTTTCTGGGACTTGCTTTGCCGCCAATTTCTTACGCGGGCAGGAGTACGCTTGCGCGAGCATTTCCTCTTTCCTCCCAACGGCTACCAACTCTCCCGCAAGCCCATAGCCTGGACGTTTCGCATCGTAGCCGTAGCGTACCCAGGAGATGCCATTCTAGGGGATAATCACATTCTGGTGCTGGAGACTGACCGGTGAGTTTGGGGTGTTCGATCGGGTCTGCTGCAGCGAAAGCTTTTGGGCGGCTGCGTTCTCGATCCGGGCACGGCTTTCAAGAAGAGGACTCCAGCCGCACGCTAAATTGGAGAGGAAGCTGCGAACTATATATTTAGGCGAATGATCTTCGTCTGGGTAACCGTCCAATGGTGATTTCCAACCCAAAACATTCCTCGAGCTTTCGTGCAAGACCGAAGATAGGTATAAACTAAGGAAGGGAGGAACTGACAGTGGGGGCGAGCGAGACCGTCGAGCAAGCAAAGAAGGACATCCGGGAGAAGTACGACGTCATCGGCAAAGGGATCCTGAGCAGCTATCAGGGCGGTTCACCTCAAGATGCCGGAAGGCGGATTGAAATCGTAAATCGTGCCGCGCAGTACTGGATGGAACACAAAATCCGGACGGCTTTCGCGCTGGGACGGTTTTCCAAGGCGGATCGTTTGCTGGAAGTCGGTTGCACGGCCGGGCACTATACGCTGACGCTGGCGCGGGAAGGCTACCAGGTGACCGGCTTGGACATCTCACCGGAGTCGATCAAAGCGGCGCAGCTTCAGGCTGAGAATTTGGGATTGACCGGCGCGAAGTTTATAGCAGGCGACGCAGAGGACATGAAGGACATTCCCGACAATTCCTTTGACGGCGTCTACTCTTTTTCCACCTTGCGTTATGTTCCGAATCCGCTGCAAGCGGTGAACGAAATCCGGCGCGTGCTGAAGCCCACAGGCCGCGCCGTGGTCGATTTTCCTAACAAATACTGCCCGTGGTTTGAATTCTTGAAATTCCTGGTGGGAGGCGAGCGGCACGTCCACGACCACACGTACTCCCCACGGCAGGTGAAGCGCATGATGGAGCAAGCGGGGTTTGTCAACGTCGAGGCAAAGCTCATCATCTTTTTCGCGAAACAGTTTCCGGGCTTTCTTACGCCCCTTTACAAAGCCGTGGACGCCGTCTGCGAGCGCACGCCGGGCCTGAATTACCTTGCTGGCATCATCATGTGCAAAGGGGAAAAAGCAGGAGCATGAACCGTGGGGCCCAGCGCATTCCCACCCTGATTACACTGGATGTCCATGATGTGCCGAACATCGACCGCTACCTCGAGAGTTCGGTCGAGTTGCTGGATGAAATGGGAATCCCGGCGACCTACTTCGTACCCGCTCTCATCTTCGAGAAGTACCCGCAGCAGGTCAAGAGCATCCCGAGACCCCACCAAGTGGCCTGTCATGGGCTGTTTCATACCGGTGAGGAAGACTATATTGGCATGCCCCCTGCCATGCAGCGGGAATACATTGAGCGGGCCACGGGAATCCTCTCCAGCGGTCTGGGCCGGCACCCAGGCGCTTTTCGTACTCCGGGGTTCCGAATCTCCGGCACCACCTTGAGCCTACTGGGAGACCAGGGATATTATGCCGATGTTTCTGTGAACTCCGGGCGTCTCGGCGTCACCAGTAGCTACAGCAAGGAGAATGGCTGGTTTCTGGCCCCGCGTCTCCCTTATCACCCTGATCCACTAGACCCCTTCCGCGCTGGCAAGCTGCCGATCTGGGAGATACCTGTTTCGGCCATGGTCGTTCCCTTTACGAGCAATGCGATCGTAACCCTGGGGTCGGGTCTCAGCAGGGTGTTTGCCGCAAGCCTTCTAGCGGAATCCCGGATTCGACCTAAACCACTCGTCTACATGTCGCACCCTGAAGATCTCAACAAGAATGGACCCGAGCACGCGCGTCCGAAGTTCAATTTCAAAATGCTGCTCCCGACTGAGCGCGGCATCCCTTTCCGACAATATCTCAGCGCGAAAACACCCGAGCAGTTCTATCGGCTCAACTGCGCCACTCTTATGCACCTCCGTAAGAAATCCATAATCCAGTTTCTGACAGTAGAGGACTACGTCAAGCAGTATCTGAGGGCGGTGCCTGCAGATGCTTAGAAAGATTTTACCCGGGCAGGTGCTTCCAAATGGTTGGCATGTTCTCAGGTGCATGGTGTTATTCTCAGGTCAGACGCGATGGCAACCGGTAATGGGAGCAAGCCTCAAACGGCCCGCGGTGATAATAACCGATTCAGTGAGGTATCGGTCTTCACAGATTCTCTTGGTAATTTTGGCAATCTGCTTTGTACTTCAAGTCTTCAGTCCGCTCCGGCTTAATAATGATGCGATCACCCTATTATCTATGGGCGAGTCCGCCGCTCACGGTGGGGGGTTTTTGAATGACGGGCAGAAGGCTTTTCTCCCATCGGGCTACCCGGCATTGCTGGCTGTTCTGTTGAAGGTAGGTTTCGCCCATCCTTGGGTGATCGTTGGCTTGAACATGGTTTTCCTGGCGGTGGGACTACTCGCCGCCTCCTCCGTGCTTAGTCGTGAGTTTTTTGAGGACAGGACACTCATTCTGCTGATTTGTTCGTTGTCCTTGCTGTCGTATGTGGTGATAAAGCACAGCACCATTCCCCTAACCGATGTGCCCTTTTTTGCTGTTTCGATGAGCTGTATCGCCGTTATGAGTCGTGCGAGGCGCGTAGATTCGAATTTAAGGTTTGCGGTTCTGGCGAGCGCGTCCGGATTGTTGGTGGTGGCCGCGATGGCAGTGCGTACAATCGGAGTTGCACTTTTCCCTCCTTTAATTTTCATGATTGTAAGCAGTCCCCAGTGTGGATCGCTTCTGAAAGGATTCTCCATCCGCACTAAACTGATTATGGCCGCGGTCGGGCTGTTGGTAGGCGGAGGGGCTACGGTGCTGCTTGCGACTACCAATTACTGGGGGTTTTTAATCGGAGTTGCGAAGAATGCCAACGTTCCCGGTTTGATTCAGCAAATTCTCTCCGACAGGCTTGTGGAATTCGGAGAGTTGTTTGGCAATTTCCCGACGTCGAAGCTGCCTACAAAACTTCATTTTATGGTGCCGTGGATGGGGCTTCTTCTGCTGGTGATCGTGCTCCTCGGCTTGGCTACGAAACGAAAGAAGATCGGTCCGACCGAAGTGTTTCTGGGTTGCTACATGGGAATCTTGTTTGGTTGGCCTTGCTATGATGCGCGATATTGGTTGCCAGTTATTCCTCTTCTGATCGCCTATACAGTGCTGGCGGTCAAAAGCCTCAGATTTCCAAAGGCCGTGATCGCTATCTATTGCATTGCTTATGCGACACTCGGTTTCGGAGTGATCGCCTATAGCAGTCGAATCACATTCGCAGGCTGCAAATTTGCAGACAGATATGGTGATGGCAATCTAAGGGCGACGTACTGTGCCGCCCTTGGGGCGTGTGGGGATTGTGGTGACCCTAATAAAGTCGATGCTAGGGTCCTGCGCTTGCTCCGGGAATATAAGTAACCGACGGTCGAGTGATATGCCCACAAGTACGAGAAAGGATTCCGGTATCAATTGCCGACCGACCTCAACATACAGATGTTCAAAGTGCGAATAACGCAGCGGCCAGCCGAGGGGGATGCGATGCCTCTTTCGGAATGCACCTAACTCGGTAATAATCATAAGACTCGGCGCAAAGCCATACTATGAGAATTGCATCTGCTTTATCTTCAGGCCAGTTCCGAAAACGTCCGCTACTTACCATCGGCACTATCGTCGTGGGCGCCTTGGCCGCGTACCAAGCCGCCGAATACGTGATCAGGGACGATTTTACGGGCATGGCCTATGCGGGCATGGCTCTCGTGGGCGGCGCGATTGTCATCGGAATTCTCATCAATTGGCGCAACGGGGTCTACTTTTTCCTGAGCTGGCTTTTGTTTGAGGACTTTGCACGGAAATTCCTTGGCAACAACATGGCGATCTACTTTGCCAAGGATTTTCTGGCGCTCGTAGTGTACATTTCTTTCCTGGCGGCTCTCCGGCGAAAGGAAGTGGTATCATTCCGCCCTCCTTTTCTCGGGCCAGTGCTCATCTTTGTGTGGTTCGGCGTCCTCCAAATATTCAATCCAGCCTCCACGAGTATTTGGTACGGCCTTATGGGTTTCAAAATGTTCTTTTACTACGTCCCAATGGTCTTTTTAGGCTACGCGCTTATCAATTCCGAGGTTCAATTGCGCCATTTTTTTACCGTCAACCTCGTTCTTGCTCTCATAATTATTTCACTCGGAATCGTTCAGTCCATTCTCGGTCCATCCTTTTTGAACCCAGCACATCCTGCGGAAGACATTCGCCTGTTAAGCGGTCTTTACCGCGTGTCTGAGGCCGGCGGTCTCGCTTACCGACCCACTTCAGTGTTTGTCAGCGCCGGTCGCTATGCGAATTTCATAACGGTGGCTTGGCTGCTGGTCCTTGGATTCAGCGGCTACCTGCTCCTCCGCCAAAAGCGAGGAAGATCTCTCGCCTTTATCGCCGTCGCAGTGACCGCTACTGGAGCATTCTTGACTGCATCTAGGGGCTCGTTTATGTATGGGATGATCAATGCGTTGGCAACCAGCGTTGCCTTTATCTGGGGTGCCCCCTGGCGACAGGGCGAGGCGTTGCGCGTCCTACGCACCATTCAGCGAGCCGCGCTAGGTATTGGGCTGGGCATGGCCTTACTCTTCTATGCTTATCCTGATGCTCTCCTTACGCGGCTCGCTATTTACGAAGCAACGCTCATGCCCAACAGTCCAACGAGCGAATTGACGCACCGTAGCTGGGACTATCCCGTACAGAACTTTCTCGGCGCCTTCACCTATGACCGCTGGCCCTATGGCTATGGCATAGGGACCGCTTCACTCGGCGGGCAATACGTCGCCCGCATTTTTAACGTGAAGCCAGTGGGCGTTGGAGTCGAAAGTGGATATGGAACGCTCGTCGTCGAGATGGGGATCGGTGGCTTAGTTCTCTGGCTCGTTATGAGCCTGGCGATTACGGTCTCCGCCTGGAAGGTCGTCAAAAAACTAAAAGGCTCTCCCTGGTTTCCACTGGGGTTCGTCATTCTTTGGTATGCTTCGTTCTTGCTTTTCCCTGCTACCTTTGCGGGCATGCAGCCCTATGAAGATTTCCTGTTGAATACCTATTTTTGGCTTTTGCTCGGAGTGTTGTTCCGGCTTCCCACCCTTGCGCTCTCGGCACAATTTGCGGCTAACGCCCCGGCTCAACCTCGGCGCGGCTGGATTCGCTGACTTGCGTCTGATCGCCATCTCGACTCTTGTCGACAGCCGTCGCGGCATGCAGCGTGCACTCGCTGAGTTGCTCGAGCATCTTTATATGGCCGGATGTCGTGATCCACAGCACCGATGCGGGCACCCGCTTTCGGGCCACGCGACTCGTTCGATGATCAATTCGAGTCTTGCGCCATGGCAGCTTCACCGAGGTAGCGGCAATACTCTTCGACCGATTCGGCAACCGACATTGCGCAACACAAAGAGAAGCCGTTGGCGAAAATTCTACAACAACGATTTCAAGAGGAGTTCACTCGCGGGGAAAAAGATCCGGACCGCTGCACCACAGTGTCCGTAAGAGACGGTTACGTCACGGTGTTGTGGGAGCTGGCGTTTCCGCCGTGTCTACGCAAAACGGCGACGTCGATGGCCTCGACGATGCCCGCCACGGATTCCCGCGGCGACCATGTATTTAGGCGTTCGCGGGCGTGGAGCGAGAGCGAGGCAAGCTGCGAAGGCCGACTGAGCAGTCTTTGAAGGGAACTGGCCAGCGCATCAGTGTCACCGACGGGATAAATATCGCCCGTGACGTCGGGACGGACGAGATCGAAGCGGCCGCGGACTTGATCGCTCAGAATAACGGGACAACCGCACAGCATAGCTTCGCAAACAACCACGGGACAAGGATCGTAATCCGAGGGCAGAACAAAGAGATCGGCCGAGGTGTAAACGGCAGGGAGACCGCTCTGGTTGACGAAACCGAGGAAACGAACACGATCCCCGATACCCAGAGCGATGGCTTCGGATTCGAGTTGCTGACGTTGCGGGCCCTCTCCAGCAAACGCGAGGACAGTATCCGGGACTCCGGCCTTGGCAAAAGCGCGAAGGAGGTCAAGTGGACGCTTCCACGGCTGGAGTTTTGCGCAGGAGAGAACTACACGCTGATTGGAAGAAACGCCCCACGAGGCGCGAACGGCGGCGCGATCGACCTTTGCGGATTGCGCGAGCCACCAATCGTTGTCGGCGGGGAACGGGGTGAGTGTCACGCGATCCTTAGGAATGCCGAGAGAGAGCATGAAGTCTCTGCCGGCGGTGGAGGGCGCCATGACCTGGTCGGCTAGAGAAAAGAGATGGGGCCAGAGAATCCTTTTGACGCGAATCTTCCAGGCGCGGGCATCGCGCGGAGCAAGAGACGTAGCATCGGTGCCAAAGAGAAATGTCGCGCCGGAGAGTCGCGCGGCAAAATAGGCGATCCAAAAGCTGGACCGGACGTAGCCGACATGGGAGATTACGGCGTCGAATCCACCCCTGCGGATCAAGCTCCAAAGACCGGGATTGCGGAGCCCGAAGAAAGATTCCTTGCCAGAGCCGCGATTAGGGACATGAGACCAAGGGTAACCGTCGAGAAGAGGAACATCCCACTGGACGGTGGCGCCAAATTCGGTGTCGTAGGCAGCTTCAGCTCCCCCCAGATTGCAATAGGCAACGTGAATATCAACTTCAGGGGCGGCAGCGAGACGCCGAAAAACCGGCGCGCCGTATTGAACCGGGTGGGAGGCCACAAAAAGGACCTTCAGATTTCGCTTATGCATAAAGGAACTTTTTAAATAGAAAGAACCGCACGTTTGCCGTATAGAAAACCTGCGAACGCAGGGAAGCGGCTCCGAGTTAAATACTCCTCATTAGTCTAACAGTGTGTACCGGGCTATCACCATCAAACCCTTTTGCAGCGAAAGATAATCCGGCTCGGATGGGGCTCTAGAGAACGAAATCACACTCGGCCTCTCCTTGATGGACTTGATGGACTACCGCTGCGTGGCGCACCTCTGCAGGCGCTTTGATCTTACAGATGCGATCAAGGCGTACTGCTAGGGTGTTTGCGCGGCCCTCAAGGCGCTCTGAGTTTCGCTTCAGCTCGGGTGCGAAGGATGGGTGGAAAGGGGTGGTGCCACGCGCTTGGCAATTCGCAGGAACATGCAAAAGAGCGAAGAAGCGACTGGTTCTTGCTGCGATACGCCACACTAACTTAATTCTGTGTTGATAGTCACGGCCGTCGGCATGGGATAGACCGCTGAATCTTCTCTCCCAAAAAGACTTTTCGCATCGCTCTAAATAACCTACTCGATGACACCGGCATCCCGTACGGTTGTTTATCTAGTCCCGCCATGGGATCGCTCCCTGAGGAGCGCGACGCAATTCTGAATCATTGGTGTAGCGCTAGGAGGTGGTTCTCGTCGAGCGATTTGCAGGCATAACCGAAACTAGCGAACATTTCGACAAGCAGCCGGCGATTTGCATCGCTGTGCATTTCGCAGATGATGCCAGGGCGTTTCTCAGTCAACAATCGTTGTGCGCCGCGAAAAACTTCCACTTCCGAGCCTTCCACATCGCACTTCAAAAAATCCGGCGCTGGCACGGTTTGCACATACTTATCCAGCGACACGGCGTTAACCTGGATCGTATCTCCCACGCCGGTCGCGACGATATGGCCAAGTCCCCGGTCGGGTGACGTTGCAGGATCAGTGCGCGCAAAGAAAACTGTGCTGGGTTCAGACCACACGGCCTTTTCTTCAACGGAGATTGCGCGACAATCGTTGCGTGTCACGTGTTCGCGGAGGCGCGCAGCAATCTCTGGATCGGCTTCGAACGCTACGACACGGCCATCTTTCCCGACGATTCGCGCGGCAAGAAGCGAGAAGAAACCAATATTCGCACCGATATCGTAAAAAATCATGCCGGGACGGAGACACTGCTGCAGAGCGTTTTGCACTTCGGGCTCGCCGGCGCCTTCGAAGTAAGTACGGCCGGTGCGTGGGTTCAAGTGCAGCCACAGTCCCTGCGCGGGACCGCGCTGGACTTGCACCCAGGTCAGTGAATCGCGAGGCACGAGTCTTCGACTTACCCAACTGAGGCAGGGACCCACGACAGGCAGCCGACACAGCCCGGCCAGGGGCGAGGCATATCGCAAAAAAAGCTGAGCGAGACGGCCGTTCGACGAGCTCACGCTATTTCTCCACGAGGATCCCCAGAGTGAGCATTCGCTGTGTGACCCTTCCTGCTAACGACGACTAATGAATCGATTTCGTCGAGAATCATCCAATCGGATGGAGAATTGCGGAACATGCGATCAACGAATCGCACCGGACCATAATCGGCAGAGGTCCATCCGTTCGTGAAAATACGTGCGTCGTGGAATACGACCACGCCGTTCTCGATGACGTGGGGAGTCCAGTCCTTCCAATCTTGCTCGACAGCGCTCTCTCGGTGGTCGCCATCAATCAGCAGAAAATCAATCGGTCGGTTCCATCCGCCTACGGCCTCGTGGCTAAACGCTTCAATCCATACCGTCTTTGCTCCGCTGTGCGCGGAAACAGCGCGCCGGGCAGCGCGCCGCAGAAAATTGAGTAGGCGCACCCTTGAAAGATGAAATGGATCCACGAGAAACAAGGTTCCTTCGGCGTTCATCACTGTCCGGAGCGCCACTGCTGATGCTCCTTCAGCGACACCAATCTCCACGAGATTCTTGCGTCCGCGCGCATACTTCTCCATCGCCTGGTGTTCCGCCAGAGTATGCTGCGCAATCAGTGGTCGAAGTCCGGTCCACGCAAAAAAAGGATGCCTTGCAGCACGCGACGCCCACGAAGATGGTTCCTGCCTTGGAGACGTCACATCGACAAATCGGATCTTCAACGTGGCCACCATAATTCCGGTTTGGCTTTCAGCAGAATAGGCCTCATGGATCTCCGGGTTCATCGGCTCGCGGATGTCACAACTTTTAATGGATCGGTTTCTTTTCGGTCGCCGCCGTCTGGAGTTTTCGCGGTTTTTCCCAACGCGCGTTGGAAAACCATCTCATGGCGGCGAGCCGATTGGCTCCAAGTATAGCGTTTCATCTTTTCCTGTGCCGCGCTTCCGAGCCGCTGCCGGAGTTCCGCATCATTGCAAAGTTTCGTGATGGCCGCGGCCAGGGAATCCTTGTCCCCGGGAATTACAAAGAGCCCATCATGGGAGTCCTCGATGAGATCGGTCATTCCACTCGACTCCGTCGCGACGACCGGCATGCCCGAGGCCATCGCTTCCAGCAAAACGAGCGGCATGCCTTCGACCAGGGAGGGCAGCACAAAAATCTCGTGCTCTGCATATATGCTCGGCATCTCCGCACGTGGAACGAACGGCCAGACTTCCAACGCTGCCTGTGCGGCGGGACTGAAACAGCGGCGCACCCGTTCTTCCGGCTCGATACAGCCTGCTACCGTTAGACGTACATCAGGAATCGCGCGCAGAATCCGGTCGAAAGCTTCTGCAAGGTAATAGATCCCCTTGTGGTCAATCCACGTCCCAACGAAGAGAAGCCGCGTAGCGATTCCCTTAGAAAAGGACCGCGCGTGGAAAAACTCCGGCCCGACGCCGTTGGGTATGAACCAGACGCCGTCAGGCGGTAGATGGTAGCGGAGTTGAAGAAAAAGCAGGGCTTCCCGGTTGGTCACGATGCATTGGTCAGCTGTCGTGAACGACCATTTGTAGGTCCTCATATGATACGCATGCTGCCAAATGCGATTCTTCCAACTAAAGTATTCGGCGCGACCCTTCTTGACCTCCCGGCCCATCGCGTAGTTTCGGCGCTCTTCCAGGCCGTGCATCGTCGTTACATAGGGAGGCCCTGCCTCATCGCTGCGCAACCAGCGCTGCGTGCCATACCAGAAGCCAAAAGGCGCATGAATATTGATAATGTCAAACTCGCCTTTTCTTTCTCGAACGTATCCACCGATTCTTCTTGCAAACTCGACGGTGCGGAATCGGCTTGGCCACCGCTGTTTCGGAAGCAAATCTTCGAAAAACTTGGGCTCCACGCTATGTCCCAACTGGGCCAGCTCTTTGGCCAAATTGTGGACGATGCCGGCTCCTCCGCCTTCTGCTTTGCCCGGGGTTCCGGACACCATCAGAATCCGCATTTACTCTCAACCTCGCTTTGCCAACTCACTAGACTCACCGAACACAAATCCGGCTTCGCTTGCCTAACTCAGTCGAGGCTATCCAATACCAACTATAATCCGCAACGGAGCGCCTTCCCCGCAGCCCGCGCTGCTACGTGCTGTACGGCTAGAGTCACAGCTTCAGGGCGATCCGGCCGGTGTAATCGATTCGATTTAGAAGAATAGGGATGCGATTCTCGCTGAAATACTCATCGCAGGCTTGCCGGGATCCTCTCCAGTGTCCATAATCGTCGATGATGATCACACCAGCCTGCGATAGACGCGGGAAGAGGTGAACCAGTTCGTGTTTGGTCGACGTATACCAGTCAGTATCAAGTCGGAGCAGCGAGATTGAATCTGGCGCTGAAGCTGGTACGGTTTCCTCCACTTTACCTCGAACGAAATGGATTCTTTCCCTTGGATAACCCGTTCCATAAAGCACTTCTTTCACCCGCTCCAAGGGTGCGTCCGCGCACTTGAAGCCAATGTCCTTGAGCAGTACTTCAGAGGCTTGTTTGCCTGAGTAATCAACGTCTTCCACTGTGGGCTCCGGCATGCCCTCAAAAGTATCGAACAGGTACAAATCGCGCCTTACATCTTGCAACTGGAGAAGCGTCCTGGCGATGGCGACCATGCTTCCCCCCTTCCAGACCCCGCATTCAACGATGGCTCCCGCAATGGCACTGGCGCTTACGTACCGCACTGCTTGAATGAGGGCGTAGATTCTCTCGGCGCTCGTCATCGTCCAGGGGCGGACTTCGCGAATGATATCGTCCTCATCTTTGCGGAAGTCAGGAGGATGGGCCTGTTCCCGAGGTGGGAAATGGATAATATCGAGGCCGAACAACCTAAAGGATTTGTGGATTGCAGCCTTGATCATGATTTTGCGCGCCAATCTTTTTGGATATGCTGCATCTCTGGAGCCGGAAGCCAGCGCGCGCGGGCCCGCTGATAAAGGCCATTTTGCTTGAGTGTCCTTTGAGCGCTATAAAAACCCCTGGGTGTCGTAACCAATGCCCCCAAGAGGATCAACAATTTAAACACTCGGTGAGAAAACCGCGCGTCAGGATGCAATATCCCATAAATCTTCCATTCCGTCTTTACTGTCTCCCACGGCCACCCGCCGTCGATCACGAGTCGAAGCTGGTCTGCGCTGGCTTCGGTATACTCGACGACGGCACGACGCACAAGCGGGTCGGTACCGAGATCCTCAAGCTCTTGTGAAAGACTTCTTGCAAGTATTGCAAGCGATTTTTGCTTACGGCGTAGTTTTTGCGGATCAGGGCTCGCAAGTTGAAAATTGTTCCCATCATGGAGCCGGTAGTAGGTGAGCGCCTCCGGCAGAATCTGCGCCCCCACTATTACGGCGGCGAGTGTAAACAAGTACTCGTCCGCTTGAATTTCTATCTCTTCTGGAACAGCCCCGATCCGCCGGAGCAGGTCGGCACGGATCGTCATGCGGCTCGTGCCGAGAAAAGCACCGCGCCGGCGAAACAAGCGCGCACCTTCCATTGTATTGGCCTGGAAGCGAAATCCCTCGCGGAGAGTCTCGGCTTGCTCGCGCCCATCGCGGTGAACGCTGACAATGCCGTGGCCCACAATCCCCGCCGAGGGATCGGTGGCCATAGCTTGCACCACGCGCGTCAGCTTATTGCGTGCCCACCAGTCATCGCCATCCAGAAACGCAATGATCTCGCCTTCGCATTTGGGAATACCGACATTGAACGCTGAGGCTTGTCCACCATTTTCCTTGCGCAGCAGCCGAACCCGCGGCTCAAACTTTTTCACAATTTCCTGCGTGCGGTCAGTCGATCCGTCGTCGACCACAAGAATCTCACGGGCTGAAGCGGGAAAATCCTGCTCGAGTACGCTAACAATCGCATCTTCGATGAAGCGCTCGTGGTTATATGTATCAATCAGAACGCTGACAAACGGCTTTGCCATCTGTATCACACGCGCGCAGGCAGTTTTTCTCAGACACCGGGAAGCTTGCTTGCCCAATGCGCGGATGTTCCCCATTCAAGTCTACGATATCTCGGGCACTCACGCTTCCATCTTGGGGTGGTTAACTCAAGGAATTGGGGGACTGTTCAACCACCGCGCTGAATACAGCATCGTTGGTAGTTTCGATCGTGGCCATTCCTGGCTTGTTGGTCATCACGGGCTTGTGAGGAGAGCTATACCCCTCGCGTGCGGGAACCACTACTCACTTCTTCTTCAAACCACGCGATAGTTTTCCGCAAGCCGTCACGAAGAGCGGTACTGGCCCGCCACCCGAACTCCGCCAGGGCGCGCGAAGTATCCAGGCAGCGGCGCGGCTGCCCGTCTGGTTTCGTCGCATCCCAGCGAACGGATCCTTCGTAGCCTGCCAGCGAGCAAATCTGCTCCAGCAAATCACGAATGCTGATCTCTTCGCCGGAGCCCAGGTTGACGGGCTCGGGCTTCGCGTATTTCTCCGTGGCAAGAACAATCGCCTCCGCGGCATCCTCCACGTACAGAAACTCACGCGTCGCGCTGCCCGTTCCCCACGCGGTGATTTCCGACGCTCGCGCCTGTTTCGCTTCAAAGCATTTCCGAATCAGCGCAGGGATGACGTGTGAGATCTCCAGATCGAAATTGTCCCGCGGCCCGTACAAATTTACGGGCGTGAGGTAGATACCCTTAAACCCGTACTGCTCGCGATAGGCCTGCAACTGCACCAGCAGCATTTTCTTGGCCAGCCCGTATGGTGCATTGGTCTCCTCCGGATAGCCATTCCAGAAATTTTCCTCGCGGAACGGCACGGGCGTAAACTTCGGATACGAACAAATCGTCCCCGCGCAGACAAGTTTTTCCACACCAGCAATCCGTCCCGCTTCGATAACATTAATTCCCATCACCGCGTTATCGTAAAAAAATCGCCCTGGATTTGCGCGATTTGCGCCGATCCCCCCCACCACCGCTGCCAAATGGATGAAAATATCCGGCCGGGCATCTTTGTAGAGCCGCAGTGCTTCAGATTTCTCGCGCAGGTCATATTCCCGACTGCGTGGAGCAAGAATCTCGCGGCAGCCTGCCAAGCGCAGCTTCTCCACCACAAAAGAACCGAGGAAGCCATTGCCTCCGCTCAACACCACTCGCCGGTTTTCCCAGAATCCCAATCCTTGCCTCTCAGTTCTGCGAAGCCTGCCCCTCGACGGCTTCCATTGCGCGAGTCACCGAATTCTGCCAGTGGTTCCAGTGCCCGAATTTCTTTTCGAGAATCGCTTTTCCGCGCCCGCGCGGCGCAAGTCCCGCCGCTTCCAGGTCCGCGTCAACCATGATCGCCACCAAATCTCCAAATCTGACTTGTGCCTCCCAGCCAAGCCTTTCTCGCGCTTTTCGGGTGTCTGCGATGAGGCAGTCCACTTCCAGCGGGCGCATGTAACGCTCCGAAGTCTTCACGTACTTGCGCCAGTCCAGCCCTGCATAGGCAAACGCTTCCTCCGCGAAGTCACGCACAGAATGCGCTTCACCCGTGCCGATCACCAAATCCTCGGCGGTGTCCTGCTGGAGCATTTTCCACATCGCTTCGACATATTCCGGCGCATAACCCCAGTCGCGCCGCGCTTCGAGATTCCCAAGGAAAAGTGAGTCCTGCTTTCCTGCTAGAATCGCGGCTATCCCTCGGGTGATTTTGCGGGTAACGAAAGTCTCCCCACGCCGCGGGCTCTCATGATTGAAAAGGATTCCGTTGCCGGCAAACAGATGGTAGCCCTCGCGGTAGATGCGCGTCATCCAGTACGCATAAACTTTCGCGGCCGCGTAGGGGCTCCGCGGCTGAAAAGCCGTTGTTTCGCTCTGCGGAGGCGGAGCAGATCCGTACATTTCCGAGCTCGACGCTTGATAAAAACGCGTCTTGCAGCCAGCCCGCCGGATCGCTTCCAGCAAGCGCATCGTGCCGAGTCCGGTTACGTCGCCGGTGTACTCGGGAATGTCAAAACTCACCCGTACGTGGCTCTGTGCTGCCAAGTGGTACAGCTCATCGGGTGTGAAGCTGTAAACCAGATTCAGGATCCACTCTGTGCTCGAGAGGTCGCCGTGGTAAAGGAAGAGCCGCGTGCTCGGCTGATTCGGGTCCTGATAAATGTGGTCGATGCGCTTTGTATTGAACGTACTGGAGCGGCGAATGATACCGTGAACTTCGTAGCCTTTGGAAAGCAGCAGTTCCGCGAGATACGAGCCGTCCTGTCCCGTGATTCCCGTGATTAAGGCGCGCTTCATATGCGAGCGTCCTTGCCCATCATTCTTTTCCGATCTGCCATCTCGTAGTTCTCTTTCCGATTGTCAGCTGCTATTCAATCTTTGAGGCGCGCAAGACAATACAGGTAGGTCCCTTTGTAGCCGCGCATCCAAACGTAAGGATACACCGCCAGTGCGGCTGGGAAACATACCGCATATCTTATGCGGCGAAGCATTCGCATGGCGCGTTGGCGCACCGTCGGCGCGGCATGCAACACCGCCTCAGCTTGATCTGGTTCCATCTGAATGACGTCTCGGAAACTCGCGGGAGCCTCCTCCGCGCGAGATCGCGAAAGCCCGGTGCGCAGAGACAGATTGATCATCTGCACCGTGTGCACGAACCCCGCCTCTTGCTCCCGTACTGACAAGATCTCAAATCCATGTGTGTTCAGAAAATTTGTCAGCGCATGCGTATTCCATCTCAAAAAATGATTCGGCGGGTAATCCAGAACATCGGGGCCCGTCAGCCAGCGCTCGCGGTTCGGCACGCTTAATGCGATAAACCCGCGAGATCGCAAACACGATTTGACTTTCTGCAGAAATTCTACGGGTGCTGCTTGATGTTCCAGTACCTCGAAGAAAGTTACGACTTCAAACTTCTTGTCTGGATACCGATCCACAAATTCTGAAATTGTCAGGGGAAAGACACGCGGTAGCCCAACTCGCTCTCTAGCGAAGCGTGCGGCGTTTCTATCCAGTTCGGTGCCGCTCACTTCGTAGCCCGCGTCCCGTGCCGCAGCGAGAAAATTACCAGTGCCACAACCGATATCCAGCAACTCGCCCTGGCCGGCAGCGAGTGGGTCCGCAAGGAAATATTTGTGGCCGGGCTCCAGCGGCAGCAACTTTTCGTCCCGCCCGCCATACATCTGTTCGTACCAGCGCGCGTCCGGCAACTCCCGCGGCTCCCAGAAGCGCAGATCGCAAGAAGCACAAGCGTAGAGACTGTATCGGCCGTATTGCTCGGCAGGCTGAACGCCAGCCGTGCGGCCGCACGCCGGGCACGATAGCGCCCCGGAAGAGACAAGGGACGCTTGCTTTTTTGCAGGGGCGGACTCGGTGGCGGGACGTGCAGGGAGCAGCGAATCGGCACTCATTGTCGTTTCGTTTGTGACCTCACTGCCCGCTCCTCCGCTCAGGCCAAATCGCTTGCGGATGGTACGCGTCTTGTGGACGAAAGTCTCCCAGAGAAACCTCTTAATCGCGAATGCCTCCTCGCGGAAAAAAACACGGCGAATCCGGCCCTGGGTTGTCATCAAATGGGTGGCGCTCAGAATCGTATATGTGTGTTGCCGCTCGCCATAGTAGACAAGATTCTCATCGGCTTCGATGCCATTGTAGACCCACTGCTTGCCGCCGGCCACGTGGCTGTAATCATGAAGCTGATGAACAATTGGCGCGAAACTCGTTAAGTCAATAACCGGCAGGCCTTTCTTGCGCGCGTATTTGATGCACCATTGATCGAACCACACGCGCCCGATGGCCACCGGCGGAACCTCTTCATACGTACCGCGCGGAAAAACAAAGAAATCGATTCCCGTATGGCTTTCGAGCTGCCCTTCGCGGTGCATGCGCTCCTTGAGTTTTTCTTCCCAGCCTTCGCCGAAGTCCAGTGGGTCGCGAACCTCTAGATTCGTGCGCCGTCCAACGGCCAGGAACTTCGAGAATGTATGGCGGACCTTCTCTACGCCAAGAGTAAATTCTTTTGGGAGGATTATGTCCGCGTTGACGTAGGCGAACAGGTCGTGGCTCGCGCGGCGCTCGGCACAAGCGAAAATGTCGGCAAGGAGCGGCGTCCCGTGGCGGTTGCGGGCCACCTCGGGAATATGGATGAGCGCGAAATCGCGGGCGCATTCGGCGACGCCTTCTTCATGGCCGAAGAGGATGATCTCCGGTCGAGGCTGTAGTTTGGACCAGCTTTTGATAGCGTTACGCTGGATGGTGCCAATATGGCCGCGAAAGGGCTTCGGCATGCCGAGAATCGTGATGGGCTTTGCCTCAGTCATCGACCGTGGACCGTGGCGTGGCGTCTTCCGGGAGCGCATGGTCGTAACGGGTGTCCAGCTCCTGGAATGGAATCTCGTTGGAGGCGTCGTCAGAAACTTGGTTTGTGCCCATGAAAACGAAGACGGCTTCTGGAGAGTGCTGGCGGGTAGCCTCAAGAAGGTTGAGGGTTCCGAGGACGTTCACCTCGAAGTCCAGAAGAGGAATCTCCCGCGCCTTAAGAAGCTCATCGATAGCTGCGAGGTCGCGAATGTCCGCTGCCTCATGCGTAAAACGCTTCGTCGCCTCCTTCAACCGCTCTAGGTTCCACAGTGCATCCCCTGCCGGCCCAACAAACTCGCGGCGCATGTTGTTGTCCGCACCAACAACCTCATGCCCCTGCCGATCGAAAAACTCCACCGCCTCCGACGCGATCAGTCCGCTGCTACCCGTCACCAGTATCCTTTTCGTTTTCACTCATCCATCCAATGCCGGCGTCCGCGGCTTCGCAAACTTGCAGGCCCGCTATCACGCTTCAACCCCACCACATGGCGCACCGACCGGGTGGCGTCCAACAGTGGATGCCAGATGCGCGTGCGCAGCGCCCCGCGCACGGCACGGCTAATGTCCCGCCAACGTCGCTTTGCCGGGGCGAGCCAGAAAAATCTGTTCGGAACAATTCCCGTCGGCTCGAGCTTGTACTCCGCATCCTCGATCGTTCGCGTATGACCCGCCCCTCCGGCAAGCTCTAGATTGTGCCGGGCTTCTTCATCCTTCCACACGCCTTCCATCCCTTGCGGGTGATATCCGTAGTCGTGATTCTGGTGCACCGCACAAACCGCATCCGAGACATCCACCACGACAACGCCCGCTGTGTGTGCTTTCTCAACCAGCCAGTGATCCCATCCCACCCGGCCTATCACCAAATCGGGAATTTGCGTATAAAGGCCGCGCTGGAACACAAAGTAGTCGATGTTGTGATAAAAGCGTTGGTAGCCTTCCGTACGCGCTCGCAGAATGACCCTCTGTTGCCAGTCCGCACCTGAAAAATCCAGGGACTCGGCAATATCTGTGTCCCAGCGCCGCCCTACCATCAGAAAGCGTGAACGCCAATTAAGCAGCCGCCGTAATGCATCCACAAATTCCTGGGTCAGGATAATGTCGCAATTCACGTACCCAAGAGTTTCGTGGCGCGCCACTTCCTGAGCCCTCCCAAAGATCGAATCCAGCCTCTTGGTACCGTGTTTGCTGCGATCCACATATGGCTCGTTCCGCAATCCCAGATCGCGGCAGACTTCCGTTGTTCCTTCGTCGTCTCCGAACAGAATCACTTCCACATCCGCATCCAGACGCCTCCAGCTTTCCAGCGCATTGCGCTGGATCACGGCGATGTGGTCGCGAAATGGCTTCGGAGTGCTAAAAAGCGTCAGCATGAGTCATTTACCCGAAAATTCAGCCACGAGCCCATTTACACCTTCTGCAAAACGAAACAGCCCAGCGTGTATGCGCACCCGTGTGCGTTCGAGGGGTCATGGCGCGGCTGGAAGCCCAGCGCAGCTTCGCGCGTGGAACCTACCCACCGGTTTTGCGCGTCCTTAACCCAATAGCATTCCTTCACTACTCGAAAGGGCGCGAACAGCCTTGGAAGCCGCTGCGCTCCGTATACCCGGCACCAGGGCGCCATCACGGCATCACGACCGCAAGGCGCCGTCATCAATAGAAGCCCACCTGGTTTCAGGACGTCGGCCAGGCGCTGCATTACTTGTATATCGCCTTCGCTTTGTTCGGCCGTAATGCCATAGCGGCCTGCCACCCCTACGTGTTCCACCGAGGAGCAATTGATGGCAATATCGAAATGATTCTTAGGAAGATCGAGTGTAAGAAAATCTCCGCAGCGGAATTCAACGTTAGGGTGCTGCCAAAGGAAAGACTGCTTCTCGAGATCGTTTGCCAGGACATGAAAACCTTTTTGCGCTAACACAAGGCTCATGTAGCCCCGCTCGCAGCCAAACTCCAACGCCTCTCCTGGTCCGTCTGGCAATTCCTTGCTCAGGAAAGACCATTCCACATCGCGTTCCCCCCAAATATTGACTGCAGGTGTAAGCAATGCCGGTGGAATGAAAAGTCGTTTCACGCGAACAAGGAACTTGTACACCCACGTCGGAAGATAAATCGGAACCAGGTAGCGCTCAGCCATGGATGGCCCGCTTCGGAAACGGACTGAATCCCGCCCTCAATTTCCGTCCTTCCCCGAGCTTGTCCGCCCTTTCACGATGCGTTTGACCGTCTCCACCTTGTCAGGCAATGGCTTCTTTACGAATCTTCCCAGCTTTTGAAAAGCACTAGGCTTCGGAGCACCGCTGAGAGAATCCCAAGGTCTAATGGCGGTAGAAGGCTCAGGCATTGCAACCAGAAGCTGGGAGGCGATCGGGTCTCGGGAAGCAACAAGAATTGTGCGAACACGCCTCGAATTGGACCCAGCTTGATAGTCCGGATGGTCGGGCTGACGCGCAAAACCGTAGACATGGGAAAATTCGGATCGATACAGCATTTTTACAAGGCAAGCCTCGGTCGGATAAAAGGCAATGTGATTCAGGCCCTGATCTTCGTGCACCTCCTCGTCCACAAGCGCCATAGTAGGTTCCTCTCCCGGGAAAATGACGCCTTCGACAAGCAGAAGTTTCTTTGTCATCTCGTGCAGATGCCGAATTGCAAGAAGTGGGTTCTCCAGGTGATAGAGAAGACCAAAACAAAACACGAGATCGAATTGCCCAAGTTCCTTGAGCCGTGAATCCTCAGCGTTGCCTTGACCAAACTTCACACCCTGATAGCGGCGCTTTGCCTCCTCTACATTTTCCGCCCGCCCGTCAACCGCGGTGACTTCAAGCCCTAGGGATAGCAATAGACCGGAAAAATAGCCCAAGCCACAGCCGACATCCACAGTCGTTTGAAGGCCAAGCGAGCTTTTTATTTCCAGCAACAGTTTCGAAACAACTGCGGCGCGTGAGCTGTTCAGTAACTCGTAGTGTTTCGCATCAAATATGCGTTGCGCGCTCAATTCGGTCGTCCCTTTCGGCTCGGCATGCAAATTCTGCGGGTAGATTTAGTATACTCATCTCGATAGTGCTGATTGATCTCCGTCGCAATGCTCATCTCTGGCAAGGAATCCCAATGATCCAGCATCTCTCCACCCTCCCAAAAACTGACCTGCCATTGGTAGACGCCCGGGCGCAGAGGGAGGGTCGGGAATGTGTGCGAAAAAGTATGGGTGCCGGGTTCGAGAGTTAAGTCCTGTCTCGCTTGCGCCCACATTAGTTGGCGTTCCGAACTAAACAGGGCAATGCCGTACTCGCCCCTAGTCACCGGCTGGGCTACCTCTACTCCAAAACTTATAGTAACGGGGCCGAGTGTCGAAAGAACGTGCGGTTCCTCTCCGGTCGCCTCAACAATGCGCCAACTTCGGAATCTTGCCTTTTTGGAATTCCTCTCCTTGGCGCCGCTGCCCCTCTCCCCTGCAGACATTGACGCTTCGTAGGCGGCGAGCGCTTGATGTGGCAACCCATTCAGTCTTATCTGGCCTTCATCAATCCAAACCACTCTGTGAGACAACCGGCGAATCTGATTCATTTGATGACTCACGAGAACAACGGTGCGGCCGGCACGAGCAACGTCACCCATCTTGCCCATGCATTTCTTTTGAAAACGGATGTCGCCGACGGCGAGGACTTCATCCACGAGGAGGATTTCCGGTTCGAGATGAGCGGCGACAGCGAAGGCGAGGCGGACGTACATGCCGGAGGAGTAGTGCTTGATGGGAGTGTCAATGAATTTTTCAAGTTCGGCAAAGGAGACGATTTCATCGAACTTGCGAGTGATCTCGCGCTTGCTCATGCCCAGGATGGCGCCCGAGAGGAACGTGTTTTCGCGGCCAGTGAGCTCCGGATGGAAGCCGGTGCCGACTTCGAGGAGCGAGCCGACGCGCCCGCGAATCTCCGCCCAGCCGGTCGTTGGGCGAGTGATGCGGGAGAGAATTTTCAAGAGAGTGGTCTTGCCGGCGCCGTTGCGGCCGATGAGGCCAAGGACTTCGCCTTCTCTCACTTCCAGCGAAACATCCTTGAGCGCCCAAAACGTTTCTTCCTTTTTTCTGCGGAGAGAAGAGATGGGTGAACGAAGGAAGGCTTCGAGGGAATGGCGGAGACCGCCATCCGCCTGCAAGCCGCGACGGTAGCGCTTGGAGAGGCTTTCGGTGTGAATGACGGCAGTCATGATTTCTGAAACCAGTGGGCGGTAGCGTCGACGCGCTGGAGGGGATAAGAGAGAGCGTGAGATTGAAAAAACTCGTCGACGGCGCGGCGGCAACCGGGCCAGGAGCCATAGTCGTCAAAGGAAATAAAGCCGTTGGACACCACGGCATCGTAAAACGTATCGAGGCAGAGTTTGACGGACTCATACCAGTCGGCGTCGATGTTCAGCAGTGCGATCTGCGGGATGCGCAGGGGGGGGGAAAGTATCCTGGAACAGGCCGGGGACGATGCGCACGCGCTGGAGGTCGGCACCGGTGCGGCGAAGGAGTTTCTCCACGCGTTCGGGACTGGAGGTAAGATTGCCGACCCAACTGTCGGCTTCGGGGCCGTCGGCGGGGGTGGCTGGGGGCATGCCCTTAAAAATATCGAAGAGCCAGACGGTGCGCGCGAGGGGCGAACGGGTGGCCGAGCGAGCCAGGATGGCGGCGGTCCCGCCTTTGTAGACGCCGCATTCAACGACGTCACCGGGGATGCGCTCGTCCTCAATGCGCT
>Ga0207032_1117_pt1 | contig 22518 bp, 21 predicted proteins | sample Alteio_BWMinCont_38_FD_153308 | JGI IMG/M metagenome (GOLD analysis project Ga0207032, IMG submission 153308) | Enriched cells from forest soil in Barre Woods Harvard Forest LTER site, Petersham, Massachusetts, United States -... | ecosystem: Environmental > Terrestrial > Soil > Temperate forest >... | reverse complement strand
TTTTAACCGAGGTAGCGGCACGCCTGTCATCAACATCGCATAAAAAAGCGATTTCGGCCTTGCCCGTTTTGGCAAAATTTGCAATATCGCTCTGGCCCTTACCACCGGCACCAACGCCGGCAACAATTAAACGATCGCTTGGTGCAATAAACCCTTTGCCGCCCAACACAAAGCGCGGAACGATCATAATCCCGGCCAAAGCCGTTGAACCGGTTTTTATAAAATCCCGCCTGGTGGGGCTGGGCAGTTCTTTACTATTTTCTTCAGACATGGCACTATCTCTTTTATAATTCAGTTATATTTTATCATTATCAAACCCGTGTTGCTTTAAAACATCATGCGGTACGCCGTCCCATTTACCGGGGGAATTACCCATATATCCGATATCGGCTATACCTATCTTGCTGGTAAAAAAGCCGGTCGCCGTTAGGTCCCTCATCCTATTAAAAAAAGCTACGCCCTGTCTCATTTCCGGTTTTGCTTTTTTAGGATAGGCTATTTCAGTAACCATTTCTATTTGCTGCGGATGGCTGCATTCAACAAATTTTTTCTCGTAACGCGTTAAACACTGTATATCCAGCCACCGCAAACCACCACGCATGGGTGTTTTATGGTCTGGGATATCTTTCACGATGAATTCTATAAAATCAGGCACCTTAGCGTCAGACGCACTGCCTGATTTGGCATCCCGTGGAATAATAATATCGGCTAGTACCGTAATGGTAGCCATTTCATGAGCGGTAAAATATTTCTCGGCAAATAGTTTTTTATCCCGCTCCACTTCAAAGGGCTGTCTTCCGGCCTCATCAACTGCGGGTGGGGTATGCTTTTTGGGAACACTTTGGGCCTCACTATCGCCACCCTTTAATAATAGGGTAGTTGAAAGGGTGGTTAAACCAATTGCTTTTAAGGATTCGCGCCTGTTCATATTTTCTTTTTTAAAAGACGGTTAAATGTTTAATTTTTTTCGCTGTTCCAGTATATACTCACTGGTACGCATAGACAGGGCAAGTATGGTCCAGGTTGCATTTTTATCACCTTGTTGCACAAAGGGCGCAGCGTCAACTACAAAAAGGTTTTTGCAATCATGTGCCTGGCACCATTTGTTTAAAGCTGATTTTTTCGGATCGTCACCCATTCTTATAGTTCCCACTTCGTGGATAATCCGGCCTGGCGCTTCCAAACCATAGTTGGTTTCAGGCCCCTGTATTCTTGAAGTGATTATCGCACCCATTTCATGCATAATGGATTGAAAGGTTTCCTGCATATGCTTTGCCTGTTTTATTTCGGCATCGGTCCATTTATAATGAAAACGCAATACAGGTATGCCGTATTTATCCACCACGTTATCATCAATTTCACAATAATTATCTTCGCGGGCTATTGCAGTACCACGGCCTGACATACCCACCTGCGATCCAAAGAAGCGACGGTAATCGTCTTTTAATCCTGCACCAAATCCTCCCGGCTCCTTCATTTTTCCATCCCGCCCCGGCACCAATCCGTTGAGATTTTGTATACCGCTGGTTGAACCATAGGATGGCATGTGCATGCCGCCGCCATATTCAATATGATAACCACGCGGGAAGTCCAGCTTTTTATTATCCAGCCACCAGGGTGAATAAATGTGTACACTGCCTACGCCATCTTCATTATAACGTTTACGGTCCATTAACTGTGGCAGAAAACCGCTCAGCCCTGCCCCGGTTGAATCATGAAGGTATTTACCCACAATGCCGCTGCTGTTAGCCAGCCCGCCCGGATGTTGTGAAGATTTGGAGTTAAGTAAGAGCCTTGCCGACTCGCAGGCGCTGGCGCCTAAAACTACTACCTTAGCACTAACGTGATACTCCTGCAGGTCATTTTTATTGACATAGGATATGCCGGTAGCTTCGCCATTGGCCCCCGTAGTTACCTCCCGTGCCATCGCGTTAGTAATTACTTTGAGGTTACCGGTTTTAATAGCCGGAATAACCAGGCATGACGATGCAGAAAAATCACCATAAATTTTACAGCTGCGGTTGCACTGGCCGCAATAAAAACAAGCATATCTATCTTTATTACCCGGTAATGCTTCTGTTAATACGGAGCCACGCCCCGGAATAACCGTTACGCCGGCCTTTGTAGCGCCTTTTTTTATAAATAGCTCATTCAGCCGCGGTTTGGGCGGAGGCAAGTAAATGCCATCCGGCTCATTATCTAAATTTTCTACCGTGCCATAAATACCTATCATCCGGTCAACCTTATCATAAAAAGGTTTTACGTCCTCATAGCTTATGGGCCAGTTATCAGTAAGGCCATCTACATCATGCCCTTTAAAGTCTTTCGGGCCCATACGTAACGATATCCGGCCCCAGTGATTAGTGCGTCCGCCCAGCATGCGCGAGCGGAACCAGTCAAATTGTGTCCTGTCTTTTGTGGTATAGGGTTCGCCATCGAGTTCCCAGCCACCATAAGCCGCATCAAAATCGCCGAAGGCCCGGTTGGTACCTGCACCCCGGCGTGGAGATTCATAAGGAAACTTTAATTGTAATGAATCTTTAGCCGGATCAAAAAATGGCCCTGCCTCCAGCATTAAAACTCTTAGTCCCGCATTAGCTAAAACATATCCCGCCATGCCGCCGCCCGCACCCGAGCCTACAATTACGACATCATAGGTTACAGGTGGTTTTTTTATGTGAAAATCAATCATTTCAACTTAAAAATTAGAGTTGCTTAATTTTAATGTTACGATAAGATACCTGTGCCCCATGTGCCTGCAAAGCAATATGACCTTTTGGATATTGCGCAAAATTTTTCCAGGTTTTGAATTTGCTGTTGTTTAGCATAGTTTGCCATTCGTCGCTGCCCATTTGTGTTTCCACAATTTTAACGCCGTTGAGCCAAAAAGTAAGATGACCGTTTTGTTTACGGATAACTGCGGTGTTCCATTCGCCAAAAGGTTTTACTACATTTTGCGACGGAGCCTTCATATCATATAATGATCCGGCAAGGTGATTGTCTTTCTTATTGTCCCCGGCATTGACATTATCCAAAACCTGCATTTCTATACCGGTATCATAAGTGTTATGAAAAGCAGGGTCTTCATGTACATCGAAAATAATCCCGCTGTTTCCGCCTTTGGCGATATTCCAGTCTACCGAAAGCTCGAAATTTTCATATTCGTCGTCGGTTAACAGATCGCCTTCGCCCTCTTCTTGCGGAGTATGTAACAGGGTGCCATCCACAACCTTCCAGGCAGATTCGGCGGTTGGCTTTAAATAAGTATGCCAGCCTTTGGTTGTTTTTCCATCAAATAACGATTTGTAATCGGCGGTTTTAGTGGTTTGTGCAATCACGGCATAAAAAAAAGAAGTAAATACCAGCAAGGTCGAAATAAGTTTTTTCATAAGTTGTATTAGTAAAACGGAACAGCAATATAGGTAATTAGGTTACCTGTATTGCTTGAGAATTGCAATAGTCTAAATAATCGGTATTATTAAACAATTATAAATAAAAGAAATTTTTAAATGAAGAATTTAATTTAATCATATCATTAAGAGTTGCCAATACATCAGAAAAGAGCGCACAGAGAATAAATAAGAAGGGGAAACCTTTTGAGCCTCCCCTTGAAAATATTAAAGCAATTATATAGGATTATTGCCAGTGTCCGCGATGCCATGAATAACCGCGGGGCGAATGCGCCCATGAGCCACGTACATAGGTATGCCCTTCTCTTGGTCTATCCCAATGACCGCGTGAATAAACATAACTGCCGCCGTTCCATGTCCAGTCCCCATCTATCCAAATGGCGCCATCATAAGGCGTTGCGGGCCTGTCATATACCGGCTCCTCGGGTTGGTCTGCTACATAATACTCTCCTGCACAAGATGACAGGAATAAGGACCCTGTTAAAGCTAACATGATCCCCAACTTTGATAATGTTTTCATCTGTATTTGTTTTTAGTTAGCTTATAATTTATTTACAAATGAGCATTAAAAAAGGTTTGAATTAATTCATTTTTAGTCGATTATCAATATGGCAATACGCTATATCTACAAATATTTCTTCACGTAATTCAAATAAATATCCCAGTCTGATGGAATGGTACCATGACCGCCAATGTGCATGTAATAGCCCAGTGGATTATAAGCAAGCGAAGCATCACCACCTTGCGGCCACTGCGCATTGCCCGGACCTTGCAAACCAAAAAGGTTATAAACAGGCTGCGCGGCAACTGCGGCTAAAAATTCTCCGTGCGGATCGGACCAGAGATCAGTAGTGCCGGTTTGCATTAGCAGTGGACGCGGTGCTATCAACGCAACTAGCATATGTGCATCAACCGGCGATGCATTAAAGTCATTGGCATATTTATGCCAGTTTGGTGCAAACTGGTAATAGTAACGACTGGTATCTGTCATATGTGCAATGTTTTCGCCAAAGTTTCTCCGGCTTAGTGCACCACCGCCCTCGCCGGCGCAGCTTTCAATAACCATTTTAAACCGGGTATCGTGTGCGCCTGTCCACAGCACTGTTTTGGCCAAACGCGAGATACCTTGCAGTGCCACCCGTTTAGCATCAATTTGTTTGTCGATTTCCAGGTAATCCATGGCACGGCTAAGGCCCCAGGCCCAGGCCGAGATAGCTCCCCATTCATTATCAGCAGGTACCGTCTGTCCGGGTTTAAGATAATAACCCCTGATGCCATATTTATAGCCAAGCTTAAAATCGGGTTCAATATCGCCATAATAAATAGTTGCAATCGCATAGCCATTTGCGGTAAATCGTTCGATATCCTCTTTCCCCAACCTACCCAGTGTGGCTTTTCCGGCAGGTGTTTTTTTACCATTTTTGTCCCACTGGAAACCTTTTTTTACCCCGGCATCATCAACAGCCATACTTGAATTTGGCGAGAAAGAGAGCAGCAAAACCAAGGGTACAGGCTTGGTTGTTTTTGCAGGAAGATAAATCAGTATATCCATTTTATGGTCGGATGTATCCTTTGTAAAGTACACTGTGACTTGTTTGCGGATAACTTCGCCATTAAACACAGGCGTGCCTTTGTCAAAAACATTAAAGCTAAGCCCCGCCGGTTTGGGCGGCATTTCGCCAAACTGGTATTCCTCAAACAGCTTCACAATTTCAGGACGACGTTGGCTCATCCAGGTTTGTTTGTCGGTTACCTTTTTACCATTGCTAAGTGTTAAAACATCAGGCAGCGTATAGGTGCCCACTTTGGCCTCGTCATAATTTACAGGGATACCTGCTACAACTGCAGCAGGAGGTTTTGCCGGCGTAGTTTGACTATAAGCCTGGTTATAAGTTGTAACACAAATGCTAACTAATAGTACTCCTTTTAAAATAGTGCGATACATAACAAAGCAGTTTTGGGTTTTACAAATAATTATTGAATTAATGCAGTACATAAGGTGTACTGCTAATTGGTAACGGATCTGGCGATTTTGGCGCGTCAATAGGCGTAGCGCCGGCCAAACCGAGCCCTTTTACATTATAAATACTTAGCAACGGGCCGGTATATCCGGCAACTTTTACCTGTTTGATAATGGCGTTTTTGATATTGGCCAGGGTAATTCCCTTTAAACAGGTGCCGGTAATATTGCTCAGCATTAAACCATCCAGGGGCTTATTTGCATGTACTCCGCCATCAATCAATACAGGGACATCAGTTACTTTTATATTGATGAATTTAAAGTTTTTAGTGGTGGGGATACCTTCATTGCCCGGAACAGGCACCTGGTCCTGCAAACCGCTGCCGCTTAAATTAAACCGCAAAAAACCACCCGCCATACCCGATACTTCGAGATTACTTGCGGTAATATTCTCAATAAAGGCACCTCGCCCAACCCGGCTTTTAATATAAATAGCAAATGTTTTGGCCTGAATGAACCTGCAATGATCTATTAACACATTCCGTATCCCGCCTGATGTTTCGCTACCTATGCCAATGCAGGCAAAAATAGAATCAGCAAAGGTGCAGTTGGTGATATGAACATCCTCGGTGGTGCGTAAAAGCTGGTACCCTTCCATTCCCCGGCCTGATTTAAGCGAGATGCAATCATCGCCCGTAGCAATATCGCAGCCATCAATCAATACATGCTTACAGGAATCCACATCAATGCCATCGCCATTGCCACCTGTACTGCGGATGTTAAGATTTTTTATACTGACGTGCTCACAATAAGTTAAGTGTATCGACCACATTAAATGATATTCGGTAGAAAAACCTTCAAAATGAATATCACTACAATCAATAGGTTCAATTAATGCAGGGCGGCGCAATGGATTATCGGCTGTTGGTCGTCCTCCTATCGTATTGTTACCCACTATTTTCCCCGAGCCCTTTATGCCAATATGCTGCGCGCCGATAGCATAAATTAAACCTGAATAGCCGGGTATCCATTTTCCTTCCCAACGAACTTGCGTTACCGGGTAATCCTTCAAATCCGGTGAACCAATAATCACGGCTTCTTTTTCTAAAAGCAAAGTAGTGTTCGACCGTAAAGCGATTGCCCCGGTGAGATAATTTCCAATCGGAATGATCACTTCACCACCGCCCAATATGCTGCACCGGTCGATAGTTTGTTGAATTGCTACGGTATCCTTGGTTTGCCCGTCGCCGGTAGCGCCAAAATCGCGTATGTTCAGGCTTATTTTTGTTGTAGCTATGATTCTTTGTGAACGCGAAACGACTTTAGGCTTTTGATTTGCAGCTAAACCTGCGGCTAAAGTACTAACAGGCGCTACGGCGATAAGCCCCAAGCCTGCATGTTTTAAAAAAGTGCGGCGAGTGTTCATTTTATTAAAAATGGAATTTCTGTAGGTTGTTATGGTTATACGATATTAAGAACTTTAGCTTAATAAAACCATAATTTCAAGCGACTAAATGCCTGGAAATCTACGGGAACGATTGCGTAACCGGATTGCCGTAAAATCAAAAATTTAAAGTTATCCGCTAAAAAATATATCTTTAAAAAATAGAATAATTGCATCTGTATAAAATTTCATGCTGTTAAAACCCAATTACGCACTTGTCATACCTATGGCTAATGAGCAGGAGGAATTTGAGCCTTTTGTTTCCCTGTTAACAACTGTTTTGAATACCTATGAGCCCGGAACGGTATATTTTGTAGTGGACGAAGTATCTAAAGATAACACCCTGCGGCTATGCCGGGATCTGTCTGAAAAAGATAAGCGTTATGTAACCGTATGGGCCCCCGAAAATAAAAATGTGGTGGACGCCTATATGCGGGGGTATAAAGAGGCGCTGAAAAACAATCATGAAATAATTATTGAAATGGATGCCGGCTTATCACATGACCCACGTGCCTTACCTATGTTTTTACGCGTTTTAAACGAAGGCAACGAATGCGCCTTCGGCAGCCGCTTTATTAATGGGGGCTCAATTTCGGCGTCCAGCTGGAAGCGGACATTTTTATCCAAATTCGGTACTATTCTATCTAATATGTTGTTAGGGACAGAAATGTATGATATGACCTCGGGCTTCCAGGGTTTTCATGCGGACGTTGTTGAAAAATTTGTGAATTACGAGCTATTATCCAAAGCTCATTTTTACCAAACCGAGTTACGCTACCTGTTAAGGAAAACACGTTTTGCCGAGATACCTATTCATTATATGGCACCCTCGCCAAGTGTTTCTAAGGGAGCTATTTCTAATTCATTCAGTGTGCTTTTTTACTATTTTTTTCAAAGGCTGAAATTTAAGAGCAAAATCATCAAATGAAAGGCGATGCAGTCGTTATAGGTTCGGGTATTTCGGGATTAAGCATTTCGGGGATGCTGAGGGAACACTATAACGTAAAGATTTTAGAACGGGCGGATAAAACCGGTGGGTTAATTAAATGCAAGCGTGTTAATGGCAATCTTTTTCATTTGGTAGGCGGACATGTTTTTAACAGTAAGCGCAAGGAGGTTTTGGATTGGTTTTGGAACCATTTTGACCGTGATAAAGAATTTGTAAAAGCTACCCGGAATGCCAAAATTCTAATTAATGACCAACTCATTGGGTACCCTATAGAAAATTTTATTTACCAATTGCCCCCAGAGCAAGCACAGTATATTATAAAGGAGTTGACTGCTATTACAGTGCAAAAAACTGACCTGAACCAATACAGCGATTTTGAGGCTTTTCTTAAGTCAAGGTTCGGACAAGCACTATACGATATATATTTCGGCCCGTATAATACCAAGTTATGGAACACCGATTTAAGTAAAGTTCCGTTAGAATGGCTGGATGGCAAACTGCCAATGCCCGAAATTAAAACGATTTTATCCAACAACGTTTTGAAGCGGGAGGAAGCCGATATGGTGCATTCAACTTTTTATTACCCGGTTTATAATGGATCGCAATTTATTATTGACAGGCTTGCCCAGGATTTGGATATCAGCTTATCCTATGAAGTGTCATCAATTACCTACTCTGACAAAAGACTTTCGGTTAACAGTGGAATGTATACACCGGACGTTTTGATTTACTGTGGTGATGTGAGAACCTTGCACAATATCATCGAAATAGATGATATTGACTTAGCTGATTCGTTGGCCGCTGTAAAAGATCTGTTGTCAAACGGAACATCAAACGTACTGTGCAAAACTGATGAGAATGATTTGTCGTGGCTTTACCTGCCTGAAAGTAAATTTAAAGCACACCGCATTATTTATACCGGTAATTTTAGCGGCACAAATAATGATGGCAGTAGTAGAAAGACTTGTGTTGTTGAATTCTCTGGTAAATATGATGAACAGACGATGATAGATGAATTAAAGTTATTGCCGGGTAATTTAAAGCCTCTCTCATTTAATTATGAGCCCAACTCATACATTATTCATCAAAAAGACACCAGGAGCAAGATTGCCGCGCTAAAAAAGCAGCTTGAAAAATACAATATTTACTTGTTAGGCAGATTTGCAGAATGGGAGTATTTTAACATGGATAAATGTATTGAAAGTGCTATGGATTTGAGGGGTAAACTCGCTGAAAACTAATCTATTGATTATTTGTAAGAACGGGTTTATGCTATCAATAGCGACGGTATTAACGGCCTTTGGATTATCCCTGATTTAGTGAGTTATCCAATTGCCAATGGGAGTATATTATTACCTTATTGATCTTGGAAATAAGGGCCCCGCGTTAAGCGGCTGGGTTGCCATCATTAGATAATTTAATTTAAGGCTAAGTTGCTGTAAATCAATTTAAAAATAGTTGATTATTGTTTTAAATTCTTAATAGTTCCCGCAACAATATATTAACCACTTTCGTAAAACAATTAAAGTGAAAGCCCGCCAATACCAATAATTTAACTACCTGGTTACTTCCGCGTAAGGGCCTGCCTTAAATATTCAAAATATCAGTTTATTATATATGATGATGAATGAAACGAATACAGCCGTACTTGTAATTGATGATGAAGAGATGGTGCGGGATAATATTGAAGATATTCTGGTGCCTAAAGATCAATCTGAAGAACAGGACAACATCAGTAGTGCAGCTAATGTTTTGTTTGATACAGCCACACCCTTGCTTGCACCACGCACCCGCAATATACCGGTTTTTACGGTTGATAAGGCAGCCAATGGTATGGATGGCTTAAAATTGGTAAAAGCTGCTTTAGAAAAAGGACAACCGTATGCGGTTATTTTTTTAGACATGCGTATGCCCGGTTGGAGTGGCCTGGAAACGGCCATCCAGATCAGGAAATATGATATTAAAGCCGAAATTATTTTTATAACTGCTTATAGCGATAAATCAATTGATGAAATATTGGAACAAGCAGGCCAAAACGTTGGTTATCATTGCAAGCCGTATGCCCCGGAAGAGGTTATTCAATTGGCCACAAAAGCAGTAGCGGATTACAACAAGTTACGCAACCTGGAAAAACTAATGGAATCCATTTCGTCTATTAGTTTAAACAGGAATCAGCTCAACGTGTTATTGCAAAATATACTGGAGCAATTGGCGAATTCTGTAGATACAGATGTGGCGCTAATTGGAAAACTCGATAATAAATATGCCTATGAAAAATTGCTTTCAATTGGCGCTATTGAAGAGAAAATAAATTTGCCTGAACTCATTTCCAGGGTTAAGGGTATCAATATGGCTAAAGATGAAGTGATTCAAATAGATGAGTTGGTGCTGGCGCGTATGGATAATTATTCGGTTTTTGCTGTACTAAAAAAACAGGAAAAGCTGAAAACAGAAAAAATGTACCTGTTAAAATTGTTTGTGCAAAATGCTGCCCAGGCTATAAGGAATGCCGAATTAAATGAAAAGTTAATACAAAATGAAAAGCTGTCTGCCGTGGGGCAGGTTATAGGCATGGTAATGCACGATCTTCGGTCGCCGATAAAAAATATTCAACTGTTAACAAACCTGCTGCGCGAAGATGGTCATGAAAGCGAAATCATTGGCATGATAGATCAGTCGGCCGAGCAAGCCTCAGAAATATTTGAGGATTTTTTGGATTTTATTAATCATACACCTATTAAAAAGCTACCGGTTAATTTGAATAAAATAACCGAAGAAGCCATTAAACAGGCAGAAGCAATTGAAGGGCGCGCTGATGTAAAGATCAGCAAAAATATATCTGAAAATTTAGTGGTGCCCGGCGATGAAAGCAAGCTTCGCAGAACTATTATTAATTTGGTAAATAATGCTGTTGATGCACTACATGATCATCATATGCCTGATGCAAGAGTTAATATTTCAGCAACAATAAAAGAGCACCAGGCGGTATTGGTTATTGAAGATAATGGCCCAGGTATATCACCCGAAATTATTACCACCCTATTTGAACCCTTTGTTACTAAAAATAAAAATAAAGGCACTGGCCTGGGGCTGGCTATTGCAAAGCAATTTATAGCTGCCCATGGCGGAAAAATTGCTGTTAACAATAATAATGGCGCTGTTTTTACAGTTACTTTACCCTTATAATCATGTTTAATATTGATGAAAGTATAATGTTGACCCCAATGAAAGAGTCATTATCAACACCAAGCGACACCAATCAGACTGAGTTGCGCTCTGAAAGCACAAGCAATGACCTGGGAAGATACAGAGCTCTTATTAAGGCGTCCAATATAGGTGCCTGGGAGTATTTTCCGGGCAGTGACTTTTTATCATGTAATGAAATTTACTTTTCCATGCTTGGCCGGAATATAAATGATTATGACCTGTCAGGAAACAAGAATATAAACCCCACCTGGGTAGATTTAATGCATCCCGAAGATAGGGTAGAAGCTGTTAACAAATTTCGGCAATATATTAAAAAGCCCGAGGGGACGCACGAAAGTTATTTCCGCATGAAACATGCCGGCGGCAGCTGGGTATGGATATGGTCAAGAGGACGCCTGCTTCGGCATGAGGGCGAGCCATATACTATCATAGGCACACATGTAGATATTACAAAACATAAGGAAGCCGAAGAATTAATACAACAGGAACGTATACTATTGCGGACCCTAATTGACAATTTACCTAATGCCATATTTGTAAAAGATGAGGATGGGCGCAAGATAATTTCAAACAAAGCGGATGTTAAAGATACGGGCGCTCAGTCAGAAGCCGAGGTTTTGGGAAAAACCGATATCGAATTGTACCCAAATGATATTGGACAACGCGGGTTTGAAGATGATATGAGCGTTTTGAAGAAAGGAAACTCTATACTTAACAAAGAGGAGTTTTTTTTAGAGGAGGGAGGAAAAAAGCGATGGATGATAACCTCTAAAATACCTGTTTTGGATGAAAATGGCAATATCATCCGATTATTAGGTATCGGGCACAATATTACTGCACGTAAGGAATCGGAGGAGGTGCTCAGTAAATTAAATAAAGATCTGCTTGCACAATCTGAAGAGTTAAAGGTACTAAACGCGCAACTTACCCAACAAAAAGAACAAGAGCTTGAAAAAGCGATAGCCCAGGGAAAATTCGAAATAGCTTCAGAAGTTTTGCACGACATTGGGAATGCATTGGTGGGTTTTGGTTCACATCTTAATCGGATTAACCGCGCGGCCGAGCAAAATAACATGGATATTATTAAGGGCCTGGCTGTATTTTTAAAGGGTCATCAATTGGCAATAGCGGGGGCAATTGGTGCTGATAAAGCTTCAGCGTTGATAACCATTACCGAAAGTGTTTCGAAGGCCCAGTTTGATAAGCGAGAGGAAATAAGCGATTCTATTAAAGAATTGGTAAACATAATTACACATATCCAGGAAATATTAAATATTCAACGGCAGTTTGTGAAGGGGCATGGCGGCCTGCATGAACGAAAACCGGTTAACCTGGCCAACCTGGTAGATAATTGCCGTTCAATGCTTCACGCTTCATTTGATAAAAAAGGCATTCAGTTAAATATTGATATTCCGCAGGGTTCATATACAATAAAGGGCGATCATACCAAACTAATGCAGGTGATTCTAAACGTATTAAAAAACAGTATTGAAGCCATTGATATGGGGGCCAAAGAAAAAAAAATAGGTATTGCCCTCCGCTCAAATACTAAAGCCATTGAACTTACGGTGATTGATAATGGTGAGGGATTTAGCGAAGAAACTCACCGGCATTTCTTCGAACGTGGGTTTACAACTAAAAAATCGGGCACCGGGTTAGGCTTATATAATTGCAAAATTATTATTGAAAGCCATGGCGGCACATTTACAATCAAAAGCGCAGGCCCCGGGCTCGGTGCGGTTACTACAATTAAGCTTGACCTGTAAAAATATTCCGTCTTATTACTATCGATATTCAAACATCCTGCTAAATACAATGTTGTGATTAATATAAACATTAAAGCCATGATAACTCCCGAAAACAAGATCCCGCTTGATGATGCAGAAGACTCAGACAGGGATGATCAAATAAGCCAGCAAGACATACACTCCAACGGCTTAGATGAAGAAAATGAGCCCACACCTGATGATGGCTCAACAGACGCCGATCGGCTGCAACAAGCATCAGATGCATCAGAGCCATCGTTTACCTTGGATACTGATTGATTAATAAAGCTAAATTAGTCGAAGTTTTTATATAATCATTAACAATATAGTTTGTGATAATTATAAATAAAAACTATACCTTATTGATTATTTCAATAAGGTAGGCGCCCCTAAAATTGTATCTTTGTGAAAAATAAAAGATACATGATTACTATAGGACAAAAATTTCCGGCATTTTCAAAAACTGCCGTTGTTAGCTTAGAAAAAGGAAAAGAATTTGAAACATTAACATCCGACTATTTAGTTAATGATGATAATGTATGGACCGTAATGTTTTGGTGGCCAAAAGATTTTACATTTATTTGCCCTACTGAAATTGCCGAGTTCAACAATAATTTTGGTGAATTCCGCGACCGTGATGCACGCTTGATTGGTGCTTCAACCGATTCTGAATTTGTGCATGCTGCCTGGAGAAAACACCATGATGATCTTCGTGATTTGAAGTTCCCGATGCTGGCAGATACTTCAAAATCATTGGCAGAAGAATTGGGAATTTTAGAACCCAATGAGAAAATTGCATACCGCGCTACTTTTATTGTTGACCCTACCGGCATTATTCGCTGGGTATCTGTTAACGACTTAAGCGTTGGCCGTAACGTAAAAGAAGTTATCCGCGTATTAGACGCTTTGCAAACTGACGAGCTTTGCCCTTGCAACTGGGTAAAAGGCGAAGAAACTTTATCAGTTTAATTTAATTAATATTCCATATCAGACTTACGAAGTTTAATTCGTTGTGTTTGTTTTCAATGGTCTCATTGAAGGCTGCGCCGTTTTAAAACTTCGTAAGTCTTTTTTATTTACAACATGAACGAGAGCACAGAAGTTATTCAAGAGTTTTTACAAACCATTGGATTAGACACAGCATACAGAACCGATAGCCTTACCTTATTAGAAACAGGCGAATCACGCTACCTGCGCGATTTAAAACTGAATTTTGCAAGTACGCTCACCTCTGAACATTTAAATACAAAGGAATGTGCCTTGTTGGGATTAAGTGTAGCTATTAATAACAACAACAAGCCGTTAACACAATATTTCACTAAATACGCTGAAGAGCAGGGCGCCAATGCTGCTGAATTAGCAGAAGCGGCAGGGTGCGCATCGTTACTGGCGTCAAATAATGTATTTTACCGTTTCAGGCATTTTACACAAAAAGAAAAATATACGCAGATTCCTGCACGTATCCGTATGCAGATCATGATGAAACCGGTAACCTCAAAAGAGTTTTTTGAACTTATGAGCCTGGTTATATCGGCAGTAAATGGTTGCGAAATGTGTGTAAATGCTCACGAGGATTCTTTAATAAAATTGGGCAGTACCGAAGAGAGAATATTTGATGCAGTACGCATCGGGTCGTTAATAACTTCGACCGGTAAAATAATTTTTTAATAAATGTGTTGCTTAAACTTGCGAAGTTTAACAAACTTCGCAAGTTTAATACCAATCAGTAAAAAGTACCACAAACACGATAAATACCACCATTAATTATTGTAATTACAACTTATCTTTGGGTTGTAATGAAAAGCTTACCTATATACGATATTGTAACCCTGTCTCAGCAACAGGAACATGACCTGCAGATCAGCAGGTTTGGTGAGTATATAGATAGTCATCATAAAAATCTTCATGCACCACATAAGCATTCTTTTTATCATTTAGTGCTTTATACAAAAGGCAGCGGCAAACAAACTATCGATTTTCAAAACTTCCCGGTAAGACCGTATCAAATCTATTTCATGATTCCGGGTCAGGTACATAGCTGGGATTTTGAGGGCGAGGTTGACGGTTACATTATTAATTTTTCAGCAGCACTTTTCCAATCATTTTTATTGAAAGCTAATTATTTGGAAGATTTTCCGTTCTTCTCGGGCGATGTACAGGATGCAGTAATTGATATCCCAAAACAATTACAAGAGAAGGTTATTGCTTTGTTTGAAGAATTGATTAAAGAAAATGAAACTGTTAAGCCAATGGGTACCGACCTGGTTAAAACCATAATGCTGCAGTTGTTTATACATATAGCGCGGCTAAATATAGCTATTCAGCAAAGCCCTGTACCATCTTATAATTATACCCTGCTACGCAATTTTCAAAAATTAATTGAGAAAAATTATGTTCAATTAAAGCTGCCGAAGCAATATGCTGATCTGCTTTATATTACCTCCAACCATTTAAACGCGCTTTGTAATGATGTGTTGGGTATGCCGGCCGGCGAGGTTATTCGTAACAGGGTAATATTAGAAGCTAAGCGGTTGCTGATAAACCAGGATATGACCGTGCAGGAGATATCTAACCATCTCAACTTTGCCGACAACTCTTATTTTACCAAATTTTTTAAAAAGCAGACTGGATTAACACCTGAAGAATTTAGAAAAAAATCAACTCATCATGTACACGCTAACTAACAACCCGAAAACCATGGAAGTATCACAAGGCTACGCTGCATTACACGCCAAATGTCCAAAATGCCGCAAAGGCAATATGTTTGCCAATAGCATGTACGGATTTTCATCTCAAAAAATGAATGAAACGTGTCCGCATTGCGGGTTCAGATTTGAAATTGAGCCGGGGTATTTTTATGTAGCCATGTTTGTAAGCTATGCTTTTAATGTGGCCCAAATGGTAACGCTGGCAGTAGGCACCTACATTTTAACAGGAAGTCGTAATCCATGGATATATACCGCTATTTTATTAGGAACCGCTTTTATATTATCACCTTTTAACTTCAGGTACTCAAGGGTGGTATTATTGTACTGGTTGACCCCCGGTATCCATTATGATCCGGACAGGGCAAGAGACGATTATAAAAAAATAGGTTAAGGTTGTATTCGGTATCCAATAAATCCGAAATCGAACATCCGAAATTCGATATAAAGTCAACTCTTTTCTTCCCATACTATACATAAATGCAAAATGGTTTCTACTGCTTTTTGCATATCCTGTACGGATACCCATTCCTGTTTACTATGAAAAGCATGTTCGCCGGCAAAAATGTTGGGACAGGGCAGCCCCATAAATGATAGCCTTGAACCATCTGTTCCGCCCCTAATGCTGCATAATTTAGCTTCTAAACCCGCTCGTTTGATAGCTTCCATGCCGTATTCGACAATTTTGGGGTATTTATCCAGCATGTTTTTCATATTACGGTATTGGGATTTAATCTCTAATTCATAGGAAGAGCTCGGGAATGCCATCAATACCTCCGCTGTTATTTTCCTGATCACATCAGCATGATGCTGCAATTTTGTATCATCAAAATCACGGATAATAAAATCTATCGTTGCAGCTTCTGTATGACCCGAGATATCCACCGGGTGGATAAAACCCTGCATACCTTCAGTGCCCTCCGGCGACAAATCAAACGGCAGGCGGGCTATAATTTGCCCGGCTATTTTGATGGCGCTTTCCATTTTGCCTTTGGCAAAACCAGGGTGGCTGCTTATTCCTTTTATAATAAGTTTTGCACCGTCTGCCGAAAAGGTTTCATTTTCAATATTGCCCGCGCTTTCGCCATCAATAGTATACCCGGCATAGGCGCCCAATTTTTTAATATCAACCTTATCCACACCGCGTCCAATTTCTTCGTCAGGGGTAAATAATATACGGATATCGCCGTGTTTAATTTCGGGATGATTAAGGAGCTGGTAACAAGCATCCATAATTTCGGCAACGCCGGCTTTGTTATCAGCGCCCAGCAGGGTAGTGCCGCTGGCCGTGATCAGGTCGTTCCCGATTTGATTTTTAAGATCAGGATGTGCTGTCATCCGTATAATTTGCGATGTATCATCCGGCAAAACGATGTCCTTACCATCATAGTTTTTATGCACTAACGGCTTTACATCTTTATCGCTGCAATCAGGAGAGGTATCCATATGCGAACAAAAACAAATTACCGGAACATTTTTTTTGTCAGTATTTGAGGGTATTGTGGCATACACATAACCATATTCATCCATGTGTACATCGGCTACACCCATTTGTTTTAATTCATTTACCAATATTTTAGCCAGGTCTTTTTGCTTAATAGTTGAAGGGAAAGAATCCGAAGACGGGTCTGATTGCGTATCTATGGTTACATAATGTAGAAAACGTTCTGTAACTGTGAAGATTAGTGGAAAATTAAAGTTCATACAAAGCATTATTTTTGTAAAGGTTATTATTATTTTTGTCGTAAAGCGACTAATAAAATTGTAAAATTCATTAATATTTATCATTGATTAATATTGCCCTTGAAAAAATATATACTAGCTATTTCATTTTTATTTGGAGCCATTGTATCAAAGGCACAAACAGATGTTAATTATAAACAATATGCAATTGGGTTTGGCGCAAGTTCTGTCCGTGGATATACTAACTTGAATATACAGCAAAATCATTTTGCCGAAAACGTTAATTTCACCTACTATTATTCAGCCTACATCCCCATAACCGCTGAAGTGCAATCGGGCACCTTGTCGGGAGGCAGTCTTACACTTGATCCGGCCGGTCGGGTGTACACAAATAATTACATCGCGTTTATGGTGCATGGCGATTTTCAATTTGGTCAAATAACTGATCCCGATAATCCTTTCGCAAATTTTTATGCCGGTACGGGGTTGGGTTTGATGTCAGATAACGATAAAGTGCAACGCACCTCAATTTACGATCCGACTTATGTATTTCCGGGAAAAGACCAAAGTCTCAATTTAATGGTGCCTTTGCGTGTGGGGTACGAGTTTAAATTCTTAAATAGTTTTGGTGAACCTGCAGTAAGACTTAATGTCGGGTATGAACACAATTTTGTGTTTGGCCAGGGGCTTGATGGTTATAATGATCCGCCTACACACTTTAAACATAATGCAATTGCCCAATACAGGCAGATATCTATAGGGATCAAATTCGATTTTGGCAGCAGGGAATAGTGAATATCGAAGAACTGCGTGATTATTGCCTGCAAAAGGCGGGCGTTACCGAAAGCCTTCCATTTGGTGAAGATACATTGGTTTTTAAAGTGGGTAATAAAATGTTTTTGCTGGCCGGTATAAATAGCGGCGATCGTTTTAATGTTAAATGTGATCCCGAACTGGCAATTGAGCTTCGCGAACGATATACTGAAATACAGCCCGGTTACCACATGAATAAAGCGATGTGGAATACAGTTTATATGACAGGCACCCTCACCCGAAAACAACTTTGCGAAATGATAGATCACTCTTATGATCTCATATTTAATAGTCTTCCCAAAAAAATTCAAACCGAAATTCAGGCTGATAATGAATTATAGCCTTTGTTATTAAAAGCGCATAATTATATTTGTCAAAACCCACTGTATGAAAACTGTTTTTTTAACGCTGCTTGCCTGTTTTGGTTTTTGCTGCGCCCAGGCACAATTAACGCCTTTTGAGTTAAGTAAGGATAAAAATTATACGGCCACTTATCATGAGGTAATTGCCTGGTATAAAAAACTGAATAAGCTGTATCCGCAGCAAATGAAGACTATAAATTATGGAACAACGGATATTGGCTACCCGTTAACACTGGTTGTTTTATCGCGCGACAAGGTATTCGATCCAAAACTGATCAAAAAACAAAATAAAAGAGTACTGTTGATTAATAACGGTATTCATCCCGGCGAACCCGAAGGTATTGATGCCAGTATGATGCTTGCCCGCGATTTGCTCAAAAAGAAAACGTTACCTAAAAATGTGGTGATAGGTATAGTCGCCCTTTATAATATTGATGGCAGCCTGAACCGCGGTGTTAGCCGTATTAATCAAAATGGCCCGAGTAGTTATGGATTTAGGGGTAACTATCGTAACCTTGACCTGAACCGCGATTTTATCAAAGCCGACAGCCGGAATACGCTGGCGCTTGAACAGATTATCAATACCTGGAACCCGGAAATATTTTTGGATAATCACACCAGTGATGGTGCAGATTACCAGTATGTGATGACACTGATAGAAACACAAAAGGATAAGCAAAACCCTATTCTTGCCGACTACACATCAAAAACCCTTTCGCCCGAATTATATAAACGCATGAAAAAAAGCGGGTATGAGATGATACCCTATGTAGAGAGCGGACGTGGTGGTACGCCCGACAGCGGTATTGTTGCCTACTTAGAAACGCCGCGTTATGCAACGGGCTATACCGCACAGCATAATATCATCAGCTATATTACCGAGGCCCATATGTTAAAATCATTTGATAAACGGGTTTATGCTACTTATGATTTTATGCAGGCCCTGGTTGATATTAATGAGCGCGACGCTAAGCTAATTGGCGAACTAAAACGCAAAGCAGATGAGCAGGTGAGCCAGCAAAAAACCTTTGCCATGAACTGGCAGCTTGACCGCAACAAGGTAGATACCATTACCTTTAAAGGGTTTGCCGCTATGTATAAGCCCAGCGAGGTTAGCGGCCTGCGGCGTTTATATTATGATGAAAGCCAACCCTGGACGCGGGTTATTAAATATTATGATAATTATAAAGCTACAGAAACTGTAGATAAGCCGTTGGCTTATGTTATACCGCAGGCCTGGGGTAAGATAATTGACCTGTACAAGTTGAACAACGTAGTTATGCACCGGCTGGCACATGATACTACGCTGGACGTGCAGGTGTATTATATAAATGACCTGCCGGCGCCAACAAGACCTTATGAAGGACATTATTTGCATACCGGCGTCAAAGTAACTCCTGCCGACAGGAAGATAAAATTTTATACAGGCGATTACGTAGTTTATGCCAACCAGCCGCTTAACCGTTATATTGTGGAGACGTTGGAACCGACCGGAGTTGATTCCTTTTTCGCGTGGAACTTTTTCGATTCGATTTTAGATGAGAAAGAAAGTTTTTCATCTTACGTTTTTGAAGAAGTTGCTGCTGATTTGCTAAAAAAAGATCCGGAGCTGAAAAAAAAGCTCGACGAAGAAAAAGCGAAGGACCCCCGGTTAGCCGGTAGTGCACAGCAACAACTGACCTTTATCTATCGTAATTCGCCTTATTATGAAAAAACAAATAAACGGTACCCGGTAGGCAGAATATTAACCGATACTAAACTCGACTTTAAATAATGGAATACCTGTCATTATACCCGGTTGCATCTTTCATATTTGTAATTACGCTGATTACTTCGTTAATGGCATTTTCTAACGAAAATCTATATGGCAAGCTGATGCTGCACCCCTATAGCGTTTCGCGCGGAAAGCATTTATATACCCTCATCACCAGTGGATTGATCCATAAAGACTGGATGCATTTGATATTCAATATGCTATCCTACTATTTTTTCGCTTTTCAGTTAGAAGGTATTATTGGTCATTGGCAATTTGGCCTTTTATATGTAGTAAGTTTGGTTTTAAGTGATCTGCCATCCGTATCAAAACATAAAGAAGATTTTTGGTACCATAGCCTGGGCGCGTCGGGTGCTATTAGCGCGGTATTGTTTAGTTTTATACTTTACGCACCGATGAGCATGATGTTGATCATGCCGCTGCCCGTGCCTATTCCGGCTATTTTATTTGGTGTTTTTTACCTGGTTTATTGTTCTTATGCTTCCAAATATTCCCGCGATAACATTAATCATGATGCCCACTTATATGGGGCACTAAGCGGAATAATGATCACCATTGCGCTAAATCCAAAGATCGTTGCTGTTTTTCTACACCAAATTAGCGGGGCAATTCAATCGCACCTGCATTAATAAAATTATCATCGGCGTCAAATAAAAAACTCATGGGGTGTTCCGGGTCCTTTATTATTTCTAATAGCAGGAACCCCCAGTTTTTCCAGAAGCTTTCCAGTACCTGCCCGTAAATTTTATTTACCCAATGGTCAAAAAGCGGTTTGCTGCTCATACCACGCAGGGGCATGGCTTCGATATATAATTGATCGTCGACTGGTAAAATATTATACTCGGGCAAGCGGTTAAACAGGTAGGCCGAATAAAATACGCGTCCGCTAAATTCTTCAAACTGGATAGGGTGCAGCATTTTATCCTTAATTTTTTCCAATGTTTCGCGGTGATAATGCCGGTTGGCCCCGTTATCCTGCATACAGATAATCAAGCCAAAATCTTTTATGCGTAACGAAAAAGTAAGCGTATTGATCTCATCGCGGTAGCCAAATTCATTTTCGTTATTGTCCACCTTAAATAAAAACAGGCTGAAGGGTTTAAAATCTTCCAGCACTATGGGTAGGTTAAGGCTTTGCAACATTAAATGCAGGTGCGCAAATTTATGGATGATGGATTGCGAAATGTTAAACTCCTCGCCCTGCGCATACTGCTGTTTAATGCCCGATTGCACCTCATTAAATATTACGCCATACAGTAATTTTCCGGCCCATTGAAATAGTCTTAATTCGTCCAGTTTTTTAACAGCCTCATATCCCTCATCAAAAGCGCTGGCAATTTCGGTTTCCAAAGGCTCGAGATAATTTTCATTTATCGTTGCCGAACAGGGGAGCTTCAGGTCCTTGTAAGTAGCCATACTTTCATCCAGCAATTTAAATGGCTGATCTTCTAAATGATACCGGCTCATTAACCATTGCGGGAAAACCTGTATTTTTTCTTCTTCGCTGTTTAAATCCTGCCCGGTTAAAAAACAGGTATTATTGCTAAAGTTTGAAGTTTCGAACGGAGAATAAATTTGTGCCGGCATAGCCGCAAAGATAATATGATTTTCATTGCGAATATTTTAGCTTTGATTTTTAACATGCAGCTGACTTATCTACCATTCGAACTTCAACTGAAGCATCCATTCACGATAGCTAAATTTTCGCGTACCTCAACCCCCTTAATGCTTTTAAAAATTGAGCATGAAGGTTATGTAGGCTATGGCGAAGCATCAATGGTGCCTTATATGGGCGAAAGCCACCAAACGGCTACAGATTTTTTAAGAACAGTAGACGTTAACCAATTTCGTTACCCATTTGGTTTTGGGGAGATCATTAATTATTTGGATAGTTTGGCGCCCGGAAATCCGGCCATTAAAGCAGCAATTGATATTGCCCTGCACGATCTGGATGGTAAATTAAGACAACAGCCCTGCTGGAAATTGTTGAACAGCGATATTGGATTAATGCCCGTAACCAGTGTGACTATTGGGATTGATACACCTGAAGTTGTATTAAAAAAAGTAAAGGAAGCGGAAGGTTTTAAGGTGATCAAAGTAAAATTAGGGCGGGATAGTGATAAGGAACTGATTAAAACCATACGTTCCCTAACCAACGTCCCGCTTTATGTAGATGCCAACCAGGGCTGGACCGACCGGCAGCGAAGCCTGGACATGTGCTGTTGGCTGCAAGAGCAGGGGGTACAATTGATTGAGCAGCCCATGCTAAAAACAGATATCGACAGTAATGCCTGGTTAACCGAACGCAGCCCCATTCCGATTATTGGTGATGAAGCAGTGCAGCGATTACCGGATGTTGAAAGAGCCAAAGGCGTTTATTATGGTATCAATGTAAAGCTAATGAAATCGGCGGGGATGTATGAGGCGCATCAAATGATACTAAAA
>Ga0207032_1115_pt1 | contig 22657 bp, 17 predicted proteins | sample Alteio_BWMinCont_38_FD_153308 | JGI IMG/M metagenome (GOLD analysis project Ga0207032, IMG submission 153308) | Enriched cells from forest soil in Barre Woods Harvard Forest LTER site, Petersham, Massachusetts, United States -... | ecosystem: Environmental > Terrestrial > Soil > Temperate forest >... | reverse complement strand
CCCCGAATATTTGGTAATAACAAATACATTGTTGGCCATAACAAATAACCTGGCATTTTTAACGCTTATTTTTTGCAGTAATTTGTTAGAGAAGGTATAGCCCAATTGAACATTCTTTAGTTTCAAATAATCACCGCTTTCAACAAAGTAGCTGTTTACCGAAGTATAGTTCTGGTTCGGATCTAAAGTAAACCCGGTACCTGAGGCTACGCCCAAACGGGGCTGCGAGGTAAGGCCATTACCGCCTAAAAACGAATCGCCAAATACTTTGCTGGTGGTGTTACCATCAGCGAAAGGAGATTGCTCATAAGCTTTTACACCGTTAAATAATTGTACGCCGGCTACGCCATTGAACAGTAAGGCTAAATCAAAGCCCTGGTAATTAAAGTGCATATTGATACCATAAACCAGTTTTGGATTAGGATTGCCGATGATCTGACGGTCATTAGCATCGATCTTTCCATCACCGTTCAAATCCTGAAATTGTAAATCGCCTGCATGGGCAGTATTACCATTAACTTTTTGCGAGGCTGCAGCAGCATCGGTCGGGAATATACCCAGCACTTTATAGCCATAGAACGAGCCAAAAGGTTGTCCCGGCTTGGTAATGGTTAAGGTTTGGTTTGACATCATGTTAAAGCCGGTATCGCCATTGCTGTACCAGTTGTAACCATCATAAACCGCATCAGTAGCTGCGCCAGACAAGCTGACAACTTTGTTATTATTAAATCCTGCGGTAGCGCTGATATCATAGCCAAACTTGCCTACCTTATCGCGATAACCTACCATAAAGTCGAAGCCGCGGTTATTTACTTTACCGATGTTGGTAACAAAAGGTTGTGTAAATCCTGAGCTTGCAGGTAGTGGCAACGAGTATAGCATATCGTTGGTATTTTTATTATACCACTCTGCGGTAAAATATAGTTTGCCGCCAAATGCTTCGCCGTCTATACCGATGTTGGCTTCAGTAACCGTTTCCCAATGCAGGTCGGGGTTAGGGATACCATTAATTGAATTGGCGATGGTAAGTGGTGCGCCGGGTGCAAAGTTTTGCCCGCCTGCCGAGATACCCGAGGTAGAGTTAAACTGGCTGTAAGTGGATACAAAGCTATATTGCTTGATATTGCTGTTGCCCAATGAGCCATAGCTGGCGCGTAATTTAAACAGATTCAGGCCCGGAGCAATTTTCCTGAATGAAGGATCCTCGCTGATGGTCCAGCCTACTGATCCTGCCGGGAAAACACCTTTTTGTTGATTAGGACCAAACTCGGTAAAGTTAGCATCCTGCCTTATAGAGCCTGATATGTAGTAACGGCCATTGTAATTATAATTGATACGACCAAATTGCGATTTGATTAAACCGTTTGGGTCATAGTGACCGTTAATGGCCAATGTTGAAGCGGAGGTTTGTATAAATGAATAACCCGGCAAACCTATGGCCGTTTCGCCGGCGTTGATGTTATTGTATTGATTTACAATTTGCTCGTAACCTACAACTGCGCTTATGTTATGCTTACCAAAGCTTTCGTTATAGTTTAACACATAGTTAGTTAACAACTGGGTGCTTTGGATAGAATATTTATTCAATGAATTGGTTGAAAGCGCAACCGGGCCAAAATTGTAAGCATTCTGGAAATAATCCTGCGACTCCAAATAATAGTTGTAGCCAATGGTAGTACGGAAATCCAAATGCAACGGCAATTTGATATCAGCATAGACATTTGCCTGCAAGTTGTTTTTTGAGTTTTGCGCGTTTGCAGATTGTACAGCACCGTAAGGGTTAGGGCCACCAAAAGCTATGCCGTAACCTGTAGGTTCAATGCCATAATTGCCGTATTTATCATAGACAGGGATAATAGGTTGCGACCGGAAAGGCGCGTTATGCAAATCGGCCTGGCTGCCTATTAGTGGTTCGCCATTGCGTTGTGAAATGCCTAATTGCTCGCCTATAGTAATGTACTTACCTAATTTATAATCGGTGTTAATACGCGCACCGCCAATGTTTGAATAATTTTTAATAAAAATGCCGGTTTGCGCATTGTAAAAGCCTGAGAACAGGTAGTTTACAACCGGAGATGAACCGGCAACCGATAAATTATAGTTTTGTTCGGTGGCATTGCGGTATAAGGTATGTACCCAATCGGTATTAGCCAGGGTATCTAACCTTGTTGCACCTTTAAAAAATGCCGGATTAACGATGTTCTCCAAACTTATGAAATCGTTTTTACCCAGCAGGTTAACCAGTTTGGGTTGGGTTACGCCACCCCGTGCGCTGAAGTTTACAACCGGAACTGTGCTGCCATCAACACCCTTTTTGGTGCTGATCAATAAAACACCACCCGCTGCGGCTGAACCGTAGATAGCTGCGGAAGCTGCATCTTTTAATACATCAATGGAAGCGATATCCTGCACATTGATGCTGCTGATATCGGGCACTCTTACTCCATCAACAATGTATAAAGGTATAGGCTGATTAAAAGAAGCCAAACCCCTGATGGTAATAGTAGGGGCAGCATCAGGTGCGCCTGAGCTTTCTACTACGTTGATGCCGGCAACCCGTCCCTGTAACGCTGCTATGGGGTTAGTTATAGGTTGATCCTTAAATACATCGCCTCTAACCGAGCCGACAGAACCGGTAATGTCACGTCTTTTTTGCGTTCCATAACCAATTACAACCACATCGTTTAGTTGTTCATGGCTGGCCTGCAGCGCTACGTTAATAACACGTTGGTTTTTAACTGCAATTTGCTGCCCTTCAAACCCGATGCTCGAAAAAGTAAGAATGTCATTACCGCTAACGGTAATTGAATAACTTCCGTTAATACTGGAATTGGTTCCCCTTGAAGTTCCCTTTACGGTAATGTTTGCACCGGGGATAGGATCGCCGTTTTGATCAGTAACCTTACCGGTAACTGATACCTGTTGTGCTAAAGCTGCTATTGATATCAATAAAAGCAAAGGACAAAAGAGTAGTTTTAGTAATTGTTTTTTATACATAATGATTTTAGTTAGGATTTAATAATTGGTAGGTTTAACATAATGGTCCGTGTATAAAGCCACGGCAAATAATTACCCCGAAAGCAGGCGGATCTGACTTTTGTACAGGATGTGACGCATGAAAATACGTCTCAATTCCAGGTGAAGGCCTTGATATAATTTCATAAAGCAATAAGAGTTAGAAAACAGGTTATAATTGTTAATTGCTGTTCGCATAAAGGATGCGGTGCAATTACATATCAAAGAGAGCGGATAATTAATATCAAGGCAAGTTTCAAAAGCAGAATATAAAGATAATTGTCTTTGCCTAATGATTAACTAATTGATATTCAATAAGATAATTATGTATCAATTTTGAAAAAATATAAACCCAATATAAAATAATATAGAGAAATGATGGTTGATCAGATGGCTTTTATGGCCATAATTGCATTCTCAAATTCATCATTATGTACGTTGGATTTACTTTTGATGCGGGTTTTATAATTATAGATGGTATTAACGGAGTACTCCAGTATATGCGAGATCTTTTCGGTATCATTTATCCCCAGCCGCACCAGGGCAAAAATCCGGAGGTCGGTGTTTAAGAGTTGATTGGGCAATAGCTTTACGCGGTTCTCTTCGCTGAATAGTGCATTGTATCCGTCAACAAAGTTGGGGAAGATCTTAAGAAAAGCTTTATCGAAGTTAATGAACAACTCTTCACGCTCTTTGGTCAGGTTAATATTATTTACCAGTATGCCGATATCATCATAGCGTTTGGTTACGAGTTTATTATCGACAGAACGTTTGAATTTTTCGAGCTTGTTGATATATTCAGATATCAGGTTAAAATAATAGCCAATATATTCTTCCTTGATGGTGTTGGCTTCATTTAATTTATGGTTGGTTTCCTGCAGGTTGTGATTGGCATCCATTATGGCTTTATCGGCCTGTTTTAACTTTTGCAGTTGTTTATAAATGATAACCAATAATATGGTTAAGATCAATCCATAAAAAAACAACGCGAGCCGTTGCTTTTCAACCGAGTTTATGGTTTCGCCGGCAATAATGGGTAAAATAGCGCTCACCTGTAATTTACGTTGTCGTGCCCCATAATAAATAGCGTCATCCATGGCCTGTTTTATAAAAACATAGGCATTTTTTATATCGCCGCTTTTATGAAGCAACTGTGCCAGGTTAAGCATAGCAGCGGCTTCTTTAGTTGACGATTTAACATCGGCAATGGCAGCCTGCATTAATAAATTAATAGCACTGTCGGGTTGCCCGTCTCTAATGTACAGGTCGCTTAATGTTGACGCAGTAACGGCAAACTGGTGATAGGTTAACTTATAATGCTCGATAAGTGATTTTAGGTTAACAACGGCAGTTTTTTCATTCCCGTTTTTTAGAAATTTTAACCCGTTATAATAAATGTATTCAAATGAATTAGGCTTGCATAGCATGACACCTGAATCAATATACCGGCTTGCCCTTTCATTATATATAGGTGAGTAATAATCGTCTTTATCAAAATCTGCCAGGTCATAATAGGTGCGTGCCGTTAAAAAATAGTATTCTGTTTTGGCGGAATCTGGCAATAAACCTACTTTAACTGTTTTTAAGGAGTCGAAAGCTTCTTTGAACATTCCCGAGGAAAGCAATATAAATCCCAGCTTTATTTTGCCATAAGCTATTTTTACCGGGTCATTCAATAAGCGGCCTATTTGCTGTAGCTTTTGCGAATAATTATTGGCTTCTTTATAGTTAAATGATTTATACTCATTATAGAGCATCAAATTAATATCGTAGCGTTTATTTAAATCAGCATTATTTGCGGTTAATAATTTTTTCAGGCTGTCTATCCTGGCCAGCTTGCCCGCGTCGTAAACTTTTTTCTTATCTAAAACGCTATTAAGCTTTGTGAGCAAACTATCTGAACCCGAGTCAGCAGATGCGTAATGAAACAGAAAGACAAAAGGAATTAAAAGTAAAATTCTCTTCATGAAACCGCCAGGTTAATTAATTGGTACTTTTGTAACAAATAGGAATTGTTACTAATCCATAAAATTATAAAAAATACGCATTACTGTAGTGCAAATGAGTAAAAATAAAATAAGAGGATTAGTTTCACTTAATTAACTAAAGTGTAATTATTCAGATAGAAATCGTTATATTTACATTAGGTAAATGAGATACAATTTATAAATTACCTTAACATGTCAGCAGATAAAATATCGGTGCTTTATGTAGACGATGAAGAAAATAACTTATTCTCGTTCAAAGCCACCTTTCGCATTAAGTACCAGGTTACTACCGCCATAAGCGGCGACGAGGCTCTGAAGATTCTGGAAACAAAGCCTGTTCATATTATTATTACTGATCAGCGTATGCCCGAAATGTCGGGTGTGGAATTTTTGGAAAAAGTATTGGTAAAGTACCCGGATCCGATGAGGATACTTTTAACAGGCTATGCTGATATGGGTGCTGTAGTAGATGCAGTTAATAAGGGTAAAATATTTCATTACCTGGCTAAACCCTGGAATGAAGAAGAGCTGGATATTACCATTATCCGGGCTTATGAAAAATACCTGGAAAAGGTTAATTTAAAGATCATGAATCAAAAGCTTGAAGGATCAAATGATCAGTTAGAGTTTATGTTACGACAAAAGTTGCTTTCTTAACTGAAAGTTTATAAGCCTGTTTTTCCCTGGAGTATTAATGAGAGTAATTTTTCCCTTGTAATAGGTTTTTCCATAAGGCTGTGCACGCTTCTGTAGGTAAGTATCCTGGAAATATCGTTGCTGTTTCTTGTAGAGGAGAGGACAACAATCATATACCTGTCTTTGATGCCCGATGAAAACTTTTCAAACTCCTCTACAAATTCAAATCCGTTCATCAATGGCATTTGCAGATCAAGCAAAATGATAGTTGTACCATTATTGCTATCTTCTGTATTATGCTCTATAATTTTAATTACATCCTGGGCATTTTGAAAAGTTTTAACAGGTATGCTTTTATCGGCATGTGCAACTATTTTTCGCGCAATGAAGCAGTCAAGTTCGCTATCATCAATAATTATAAAAGATAGTTCCATGCCTGATCAAATAGAAGGGATTGTTACTTTAAAAGTAGTACCCTGATGCATTATTGAGTTAACCTCAATTTGCCCGTTTAATTTTAATAATGCACTTTTTACGTTATATAATCCAAAGCCAGATCCAACTTCCTGCGAATTTGCCCGGTAAAAAAGATTAAATATCTCGCCGATATGATCTCCGAGAATGCCAATGCCCGTATCTTTTATATGAATTATTGCCTGGCTTTTCTTTACCTCTACCGTTACTTCAACAGATTTATTTTCTCTTTTTTTATCCTGGTACTTAAACGCATTAGCCAGCAGATTATTAAATATAAGTTTTAACGGAACCGCATCGCTTCTGAAAACTTCTTCCTGGTTAATGCTTATATTAAATGCTACGTTACTGGTTTTTGAAATTACCGAGTATATAGGTTTCAACTCATCAAACACCTCATTAAAATCAATATCGGTTATTTTTAGCTCGCCGCGTTGTAAGCTATAATAATCATGCATATTTATGATATAGGTATCCAGCTTTTTTAGTGATTTTTCCATCAGGAACAACATCTCTTTCATCTCCTCTATATCCTCAATCTCGCGTGCAACATTGATGGCACCTAAAATACCCGACAGCGGCCCGCGTATATCATGGCTAACGCTGTAGGCAAATTTATTTAGCTCATTGTAAGCTTTTTGTAATTCATCATTCTTAATAGACAGCATTGAATTGGCCATGTAAAACTTATTGGCTTCATCTATAGCAGAAATTATATCAGGTTCGGTCCAGGGTTTTTTTACATACCTGAATATATTGCCCCTGTTTATGGCATCAATTATTGATTCAACATCAGTATAGGCTGTTAATAAAATACGAACCGGCAAAGGGAAACTGGTACGGATCTCTTCAAAAAACTCAACCCCGGTGGTATCTGGCATGCGCTGGTCACAAAAGATAACTTTTATATCCGGATGGTTGCTGAGGCAACTCATGGCTTGTGGAATATTTACTGCTGTGAGAATATGATAATCAAGTCTTAAAGATGCTTTAAAGCCTATCAAATTATCAGGTTCGTCGTCCACATACAATATTTTTATCTTTTCTGACATTGTAATTTATGCTTGGGGTTATGAGTAGATGGATATAATTTTTAAAATAATGTTATAAAAGCCCTTTATACAACTTTTACAAATATTAGGTTGTCTTTGCGTCAAATATTATTGGAATTTCTATAATAAACTCGGTTCCTTCGCCCGGGGTACTATTAACAATTATTCGTCCGTTGTGTTTTTTTATAGTATTATAGGCAATAGAAAGTCCCAACCCGGTTCCTTCTCCAACCTCCTTTGTGGTAAAAAAAGGTTCAAATATCTTTTTCTGTACCTGCGGATCCATACCAATGCCATTGTCTTTTATATTTATAAATACATTGTCTTTATCGCTGGTGGTTATAATGGAAATTTCGCCACCTGTATTTTCACCAAAACGTTTTTGTGTGGCATATACAGCATTTGAAATAACATTTAAAAACACCTGGTTAAGTTTACCGGCATAGCACTCAACCAGCGGCAAATTGCCGTATTCTTTTAGTATGGTTATTTTGCCATTTAACAGGTTGTTGGCAATAACCATAGTCGAGTCGAGCCCTTCATTTAGGTCAGCTTTTTTCAGGTCGTCTTCATCCAGGCGCGAAAATATTTTCAGGCCCTTTACAATTTCAGCAGTACGGGTAGCACCTTCGTTAATGCCTTTTATGAGGTGTTTGATTTCCATAGTGAGGTAATCAAAATCAAGCTCCTCTTTATAATCCTGTATTTGTTTTTGTTTCTCGGCAGGTGATGAATCAGACATACCCACCTTTTCAATTTCAACCAATGCGTCAAACATTAATTCGACATCCCGTTTTAAAGGATTAATGTTAGAGGTAACAAAGTTTATCGGGTTATTGATCTCATGGGCTATCCCTGCGGTTAGCTGACCTAACGAAGCCATTTTTTCTGACTCAACCAATTGTGTTTGCGCCTGTTTCAAGTCATCCAATGTTCTATTCAGTTCATTGTTGGATGCACTTAATTCGGTAGTACGTTCGGTTACCTTCATTTCTAACACGACGTTTTGTTCACGTACGATGCGCTCATTTTCCTGTAACGACCGAAGAGCTTCGGCTTGTGAGGCTTCTTTTTCGCGTTTCAAAATATTTATTCTTGCCGCAAGTGCAAACGAAAGGAATATAGCTTCTAATGCTGATCCGATTTCGACAGAATGCACCGTAAACAGGTTATACGGAACGATGTTATAATCCTTAAATACAAAAATTAAAATGCTTGCAAAAAATATGGACCAGCTTATTAAGAACCACTTGGCCGAAGCGTATTTAAGCCGGTAAACGGCCCATGCCACATAAATTATTAATAGGGAAACTATAGCAGCCGTCATGTTTACAATTTGGAAGGCGATAGCTTTGTTACCTACCAACAATACCGTGAGCGATACTAAATACATCCCTATGGTTACATTAAGGGCTATATTAAGGCGGCGAACTAACGTTCGGGTACGTAAAAATGATTTGGCAAATAATATAGTAGCTATTCCGGACATAGCGCCGCAGAAGATGACCATGTTTTGCGACATCCATACATTGTCGGTCCATAAAAAGCGATGCGAATAGCCTAGTAAGGTGGCCTGGGTAAGCGCTACCCAAAAAATATAGTGGCAATAAACAAGGTAGTCTTTGTCCTCGGTAGTGAAATAGATAAATAAGTTATATAACAACATTACAACCATAATGCCAAGGTAGATGCCTGATCGCGTGTCGGAATCGCTTAGATCTGTTAAGGTGGCGCTAGGAGTTTTTAAACTTAAAGGCGCCAGAATTTGCTGGTTACTTTTTAACCGCAGGTAACAATCAATTGACTGGCCCTTTTTTACCTGGATATCAAATAAATAAAATTGGTGGTTATATTCCCGCTCCCTTAATGGCCGGAAGTTAGATTCTTTTATACTATCAACCTGGTTATCTTTAATTATATACAGATCGGCTTCATCAATAATAGGGTTTGATATATCGAGGATGACTTTGTCAAATTCAGAGTCATTCACCAGGGTAAATTTTACCCAGTTATTAAATGTGCTAATCCCGAGATTAGGCACATCCAAAACAGTTGACTTAAATAATTTTGGCGATTGCCTTATTTGTTGAAAGTTTAACTTGTTAGTGGCATCCTGGTATAGGTAAACATTTTTGCCGAAATAGTTTTTTGAGAGGGCGCTTTTAACATTTACAACATTTTGTACATAAAGAAAGCTATTGATGATCGACAATAAAACAACTAAAAAGAGAATTCGTAAAAAAGTCATTAGCAGCGTCCTTTAGATAAAAAGTAATTAATTAAAGATAGCAAGATTTAATAGGGTTATTGTTTAAAAATATCATCCAGGTCAACATAGTATCTTCCTGAATGAGTATGCTCATTAAGTAATATTCGCCGTGCTATATCCGTAGTAATAGCACCACCTAAAACCACCGACGAGGCTAACTGTGGCCACGTATTTATTGTTTTATTTATTTCGGCCATAGAGCTTTTCATTCTTTCGGATAAAGAATCAAATGAAAGTATCGACATTACTATTGGCATGCGGTTCTCGTCGGTTACGGATATGCTGTTATTCTCTATAAAGGCATCTGTCAGGCCATGAAGAATACTTCTGCCCGGCTCCAGGTCAAATCGTTCTATATCCAGCATGCCCCGGTCATTGGTATCCATTACGACGGGTATTTGAAGTTCACGAGCCTTAAAGCGGCTTTCTAATTTAATATCTATGCCGTCGCAAACCTCAATAAACAAATCTAATTTTCCGCCGCCGGTAAAAAATTCATCCATGTTTTGTTTGTGTAGCCCATCATTAAAAATCTTTACTTTAATAAAAGGGTCTATTTCGGCAATTTCCCTGGCTGCAATTATGGTTTTATTTACGCCCATATTATGCAAGCCTGTGCGTATGCGGTTCAAATTGCTCAATTCGGCAGTGTCAAAATCGGCCAGCCTTATCTCTCCACATACACGCTCCATAGCCATAGTCAACGCAATAGACTGACCTACGGATAAACCCACGACACCAATTTTTTTGGTGCTTAATAATTGGCGCTCTGCACGGGTTATTTTATTTTGATTGCGATTTGTACGTACTTCAATAAATTCTTCTTCATCAAGCAAATGTACCAGGCGCCGGCTCCAGGGATAATAAACCCATACGCCATATTCGGTAATAGCCTGCCCCTTTAAATGATCATTAACAAGGGTGGTATAATCTTCGGGCTTTATTTTTATTGACGGGTTTTTACATTTTACAAGTTCCTGCAACTGCCCATACATTTCGTCATGAACAAATAAGGCTTTTTCATTTTTTAACAGATCATCAAATATTTGTTTATCTGCAGGGTTATTTAAATGCAGGATAACAGGCAAATAAATTTGGCTTAACTCTTGAGTGCTTGCCAACAGGCCGGCTATAGTTCTCATAAAATATTTTTAATAGTAACTTATTACGAAGAAATGTATGGTATTGTTGGTTTATAAATGCCTAAATAAAATCCCACTCCTTATTACTTACCCCGGCATTTAAAAAATTTGATTCGGCGTTGGCTATGGTTTGTTGTAAATCCCATTGATCAAGATTGGGGATTTTAATTTCATAATGTATAGTTATCTTTTTCCCCCTAAGCTCTTCTTCCCGGATACAGTTTAAATTTTCTCTTATCTTAAAGATGGCATTTTTTTCTTCTTCAAGCGCTACACTCAATTCAGGTACATCTTTAAGCAGCATAGTGGTGGCTATCAGGTCCAGTTTTGGATAGTAGAAAGTTCCCTTTTGCCCGATGCTTGATTCAAGCTGCATGCCCACTACTGCTACCGGTTTTACCGTGTAGGGGGCGCATAAAGCAAAAAGGGATTGAATGCCGATTTGATAAGAAATAGCCACAGCAGCGCGTATTAAAAATATACTGCCTACACCATACCCGGCTATTTCGCGGGAGTTCCATAGCCCGCAAAGCTCCCCGGTTCCGCGTTGGGCATATTTCCAAATCAATTCAAATACGCCGTTGTCCATAGCCGCGGTTGCCTGTTCAATAGGCAGGGGTTCGGTACCGCCTGCCACGTGTACACGTGCACCCCCATATACCCGGGCCCGATCTAACGATTCAACAACCATTACAAATACAGCGGGATTGTTTACCCATTCATTTTTGCTGTATGAAACCTTTGTTACGCCAATACTGGTTAAAACATGCGTATGGCCCTCAATAAAACGTGCGCAGGTATCCGGTTCATCTATTGCTCTGAATGCGCGCAGCCTTACTTCCGGTTTTTCCTTGTTTAAACTTTCGCTCATTTTAAACGTATCCAAGTCATTGACTTATTAATAAGTAATTGGTAATAATAACAGCCGGTTAATGACGGCTTGCTGATGACTCCCTTATAATCAACTCATGATCCAATACCAGGTTATCAGAGGAGTGTCCGCCGGTATGATACATCAGGTCCATGAGCAACTTGGCTGAAACCTGCCCCATTTCATACCCTTTGTAATTAATGGTGGTTAAGTTAGGCTCAATAATGCAGCATAACGGATCGTTATTAAACCCGGCAAACGCAATATCTTGCGGAATTTTTAACCCGGCCTTTTTAATTACCTGCATACAGGCTACGGCACACTGGTCATTGGCTGCAAACACACCGTCAGGAAGCGGGCTCATCTTTAAAATTTGCTCAGCAGATTCCATGCCGTCGGAGGCATTCAGTCCGTTAATGATCACCAGGCTTTCGTCAAACGCAATGCCGTTATCGGCCAGTGCCTGTTTGTAGCCCTTAAAACGATCGGCATAAACATTTTGTAATTGGTTGCCGGTAATATGCACTATCCTTTTATGGCCCTGGTTAATCAGATGGGTGGTAACCTCATAAGCTGCTTTGTAGTTGTCAATATGAATTGCAGGGTATTTTTTATTTTCAAAAACCCGATCAAAAAATATAACCGGTGTGCCCCGTTTGATAAAGTTTTCAAAATGATCAATGTCGCGTGTATCGTAGGCCAGCGAAACCAACAAGCCGTCAACCCGGTTACTAAACATGGCTACGGCGCTGCTCATCTCTTTCTTCATACTTTCCAGCGACTGGCTGATAATCAGCGTATAATTGGCATTGCTCACCTCTTTTTCAATACCCGCAATAACCTGCGACATGAATACACTGTTTAACCGGGGTACAATAACCCCGATAATATTGCTGCGCTTATTGCGCAGATTACTGGCAAACGAGTTGGTGTAATAACCCATTTCGCTGGCGGCATCTAAAATTCGCTTTTTTGTATCTTTATTGGTACCGGCACGGTCTTTTAAACCCCGGCTAACTGTAGCGGCAGAAATATTTAGTTTTTTGGCGATATCGTAAATTGTAACTTCTTTATGAGGTCTGTCCATGTTTGCTATAGTGCGCGATTAATAACTGTGATTGGTCTTCAGAATTATAGGTTCAGGTAAATTTATTATAAATAATTTAAAAAACACCTGCTTTGCTGTAATCAATTATTAAAACGATAAAAATATTACAATCGGTTTGCCAAAATTGCATACAAATGTGCGGATGTGCAAATATGCAGCTATGCAAATGAAAGGCAAATGGTATAATATGTGGGATTCTTATATCGATAGTAACTAACAGATTTTCAAATTGTTATAATTGTAAATATGCTTTTTTGAATTATGAAAATCAGCCAACCATAGGTTATAGATATAGATTTTATACTTATCCCTATATTTGCCGCGGAATGAAACTAATCTCAAAGCCACTAATCTTTATAATCAAATGATCCAACTCCTTACGCCCACTCACTGGAAAGATTACGAGCTGATTGACTGCGGCGATTTTGAAAAATTAGAACGGTTTGGCCCGGTTATATTGATAAGGCCCGAGCCGCAAGCGGTTTGGAGCAAGGCTTTACCGGCTGCCGAATGGCAGCGTTTGCATCACATTAAATTTAAAGGACGCTCGGCTACGTCGGGGGAGTGGGTAAAGAAAAATCCAGCTACGCCCGACCGCTGGCACATTGAATATAAAAACAATGATGCAGCTATAAAATTCAGGCTGGCTTTAACCTCTTTTAAGCATTTGGGTATTTTTCCCGAGCAGGCCGTTAACTGGGATTACATTTCGAAAAACATTAAACAGTTTAAAACGCCTGAGCCTAAAGTGCTTAATCTTTTTGCCTATACGGGCGGAGCCTCTTTAATTTCACAAGCCGCCGGGGCCGATACTACACATGTCGACTCGATTAAGCAAGTGGTTACCTGGGGCAATGAGAACCAGGAGCTTTCGGGCCTAACCAATATACGCTGGGTAGTTGAAGACGCCCTGAAATTTGTAAAGCGCGAGGTTAAGCGCGGAAAAAAATATAACGGGATCATATTAGACCCTCCCGCTTACGGACACGGCCCCAATGGCGAAAAATGGAAGCTGGAAGATCATATCAACGAAATGATGCAGGATGTTATACAACTGCTTGACCCGGAAGAACATTTTTTGGTATTGAATACCTACTCGCTTGGTTTCTCGGCAGTGATTATTGAGAACCTGATCAAAAGTGCTTTCCCTAAGGTGGAGAACCTGGAAATTGGCGAGCTTTACCTGCAAGCTACCTCAGGACCTAAGCTTCCGCTTGGCGTGTTTGGAAAGTTTTATAAAAATAAACGATAATTCATTTCATCAACATTATATTTATAACAAACTTTATTTTAATAGTTAATAAGTACATCTATATTTGCAGGCAAGCATCCCCCTTTTATGAAATTAAAAACTATCCCATTTTCTAACCTTATCCTGTTTTCGGCATTAGTTCTTCTTTCAAATTGTGGCCATAGCAGCGACAAGAGCAAGGCCCCAGACACCAGTAAAACAGTTACTAAAACTACCACTGCAAGCACTGCTGTTAAGACGGTTGATTCGGTAACTACAAAAGTTGTTTACCCGCCGATTGACAAAAAGCTTTACGATTCATTAATGAAACGCCTGGCGCATGGAGATACCACCGGCAGATGGCCGGTTAAAAATACACCTTATCCTTTGCCCGGAGCTATTTTGCCGTTTAAACGTGTGGTTGCGTTTTATGGTAATTTATATGCAAAAAAAATGGGCATATTGGGCGAATTGCCGCCAAATGAAATGCTGGCCAAATTAAAAGGGGAAGTAAAGAACTGGGAAAGGGCCGATCCGCAAACGCCGGTGCAGCCGGCTTTACATTATATAGCTGTGGTGGCCAGTGGCGATGCCGGTAAAGATGGTAAATACCGTAACCGCATGCCTTTTAAACAAATAGACTCTGTTTTAAAATTAGCCAATAAAGCTCATGCCATTGTATTTTTAGATGTGCAGGTAGCATTAAGTACTATACGTACCGAATTGCCATTGTTGGAAAAGTACCTGATCATGCCGCAAGTACATTTTGGTATGGACCCTGAGTTTTCCATGAAAGACGGCTCTCGTCCGGGTAAAAAAATTGGTACTTATGACGCAGATGATATAAACTATGTATCAGGCTATTTAACCAACCTGGTGAAGAAATATAACCTGCCGCCAAAAATCCTGATTGTGCACCGTTTTACTAAAAAGATGGTGACTAATTACAAGCAAATTAAATTGCATCCCGAAATTCAACTGGTAATGGATATGGATGGTTGGGGCGAGCCCGATTTGAAAGAAGGTACCTATCGTTACTTTATTCGTGAAGAACCGGTTCAGTTTACAGGTTTTAAACTTTTCTATAAAAATGATATTAAAAAGGCTCCGCATCATATGCTTACACCTGAAGAAGTTTTAAAGAAAAGGCCTTATCCTATTTATATCCAGTATCAGTAATTGTTGATCATATTATAATTTATAATAAATAATATAACAAAAGTGGCACTGATTATTGGTGCCTCTTTTGTTATGTCAATAATTAGCTGAATTAAACGTTTCCTGTTTTTTGCGGTCAAAGTCAAACAAAATAACTAAGTTACACCAAATCAAATATATAAGAAATGCATTTGGCACGCCTGCAACAAAGCAGCTAAACGTGTCGTTAAAACAAACTGACTTGGGTTGATTTGTGTATGTTTTACAAGTTAGCAATTGATAAAGAAAGATATTTTAAACACAATTAAATTAAACCGCTGTTAATCAGAACCAACCGTTTGATACCCCTTTAAACACATTAAATAAAAACGATGGTTTAGATTAGATTGAAGATTTCGACGGGCAGTTAAGAGGCATGATTAACCTAATTGTTTATTTTTATAATTTATATTATAATTTTGTTTATTTTTAAATAATAACTGTGCAAATCCTGAAGTTTCTTATCCCGATGAAGGTCTTAAAAAGACAGGTTAAACTGGCATTATTATATTTTGGATTGGCACTTTGCGTTATCCCTGCTGTTGCGCAGGTAAAAACCTCTCCGCGCCAGCTTAAAGATTTTAATAAGGACCTGGTTGATGCCGGTTTAACATTTACTCTTCCTGCCGGATTCAGGGAGATTAAAGGCGCTAACAACGAAGACCTGTCATGCGATTATGCTATTGAGATCCCTGACGCAGAATTTGAAATATGGTTCCAGGTAAGATCGCTTAAAGATAACAGGCCATTTATTAAATTAAAGGATAAGCAAGTAATTCCCGATTCATTATATATGGAAATGGGACGCACACAAACTACGACCCTTATAGGTGATAAAAGCTACCTCATCAGGAGCATTCCGCATTATTCCCTCGCAAGATACAATGCCGATGCCGGTAAAACCTTCCTGTTAAACCTGCCCGACTCGCCAACCACAAAGCATTATAAATATGCAATGGTTGTGGTGCTGCAAAAAAATCATGCAGGTACGCTTATAGCTACTTGCTTCGCCAATGAGCTTGGTCCCGGTTTCTTTAAAAATTTAAATTCGGCCAGCAGCTGTATTAAATTTAATCCTTAGCAGCCTAATGTTGATAAGTTAGGATGTTTGACGCTTGAATTTTGCATCAAACTTATATTTTTGCCTTTAGGGCATATTCACCTTTTTATTATCCTTTTTTTGATATGGCAGAACCTGTAAATTATAGTGAAGATAGTATCCGCTCGCTGGATTGGAAAGAACACATCCGCCTGCGCCCGGGCATGTACATTGGCAAACTGGGCGATGGCTCGGCTTATGACGATGGCGTGTATGTTTTGTTGAAAGAAATAATTGACAACTCTATTGATGAGTTTGTAATGGGCTCGGGCAAAACCATCGAGGTAAACATGAGCGACCATAAAGTATCCGTACGCGATTATGGCCGGGGGATACCTTTGGGTAAAGTGATTGATTGTGTATCAAAAATAAATACGGGCGGTAAATATGACAGCAAGGCCTTTCAAAAATCGGTAGGTTTAAATGGAGTGGGTACCAAGGCGGTAAATGCTTTATCTAATTCATTTATTGTACAATCATACCGTGACGGGCGCACAAAAATAGCCGAGTTTGAAAAAGGCGAATTGATTAAAGACGAGCCAGAAAAAGAAACCACACAACGCAATGGCACCGCTATAAATTTTGTTCCGGATGATACCATTTTCAGGCATTACCGCTTTATACCTGAGTTTGTAGATAATATGATATGGAACTACGTGTTCCTGAATGCGGGCCTGACCATTAACTTTAACGGGCAAAAGTTTTTATCAGAACGTGGCCTGTATGATTTGCTTAACCGCAATGCCGATGTGGAAACCATCCGTTATCCTATTATCCATTTAAAAGGTGAGGATATAGAAATTGCCATGACCCACGGGCAGGCTTACGGCGAAGAGTATTATTCGTTTGTAAACGGCCAGCATACTACCCAGGGGGGTACCCACCAGGCGGCTTTTCGCGAAGCGGTGGTAAAAACTATCCGTGAGTTTTATAAAAAAGAATTTGATGCTGCCGATATTCGCGCGTCTATAGTATCCGCGATAGCCATTAAGGTACAGGAGCCGGTATTTGAATCGCAAACCAAAACCAAGCTGGGCTCACAAAATGTCGGTCCCGAAGGGCCGTCGGTTCGTACTTTTATCCATGATTTTCTTAAAAAGGAATTAGACAATTACCTGCATAAGAATCCATCCGTTGCCGATGCTTTATTGAAACGGATATTACAATCAGAACGCGAGCGCAAGGATATTGCCGGGATTAAAAAACTGGCTAATGACCGTGCAAAAAAAGCGTCGCTGCATAACCGCAAACTGCGCGATTGCAAACTGCATTTTGAAGATACGCATGAGCGCCGCCAGGACACCACGCTGTTTATTACAGAAGGCGACTCGGCCAGTGGATCGATCACCAAATCGCGCGATGTGATGACGCAGGCAGTTTTTAGCCTAAAAGGTAAGCCACTTAACTGTTACGGGCTGACCAAAAAAGTGGTTTATGAAAACGAAGAGTTTAACCTGCTGCAGCATGCTCTGAACATTGAAGATGGTATTGATACCTTGCGCTATAATAATATTGTAATAGCCACCGATGCCGATGTGGACGGCATGCACATCCGGTTGCTACTGATGACTTTCTTTCTGCAATTCTTCCCCGACCTGGTGAAAGCCGGCCATGTGTTTATTTTACAAACACCACTATTCAGGGTGCGTAATAAAAAAGAAACCATTTATTGCTACAGTGATGACGAACGTAAAAACGCTATTGCCAAATTGGGTGTAAAACCAGAGATCACCCGCTTTAAAGGGTTAGGTGAAATATCGCCTGATGAGTTTGGTTTATTTATAGGTAAGGACATCCGCCTTGACCCGGTGATATTGAAAGATGCCAACATTAAAGGCCTGTTAGAGTATTTTATGGGTAAAAACACCCCAGCCAGGCAGCAGCATATTATTGGGAACCTACGGGTGGAAAAAGATGACGAAAGCGTGAACCCGACCATTGCAGAAGAGGAGGAGGTGGAGTTGCCGGTAGCGGTTTAGTCTGACAATTCAGATTTGACAACTTTTAAAAAGTTGTCAAATCTTGTGGTTCGAAATAGATAAAAAGAGGTTTTTAGTTAATAAAGCCAATTATGAACAAAGAAAGGCTGATAGCAATTATTAATAATTTGCCAGACAATTTCGAACTGAAGTTTTAATAGAAAAATTGATTTTTATCGATAAAACCGAAAGAGGACTTGAACAACTGAATGCCGGTAATACACTTGCTCATGACCAAGTAAAACAAAAAATTAAGCTCTTCTCTAATTCTATAAAATAATACTTATCTTGTATCCCCTTTCTTTAAAAGGGTGAACATATAATGACTAATCACGAAATAAAAATAGCCTTTGAAGCGTATACTTCATTAAAAGAGTTAACTAACACCGATCAAAATTTATGTATTGAAGCCGTTAAGGCAATGGGAAATTCCCATTCGCCTTATTCCAACTTTAGAGTAGGCGCTGCATTGCGTTTAAAAAGCGGCAAAATTATACACGGCAGTAACCAGGAAAATGTAGCTTATCCGTCGGGGTTATGCGCCGAGCGCGTGGCGCTGTTTCATTGGGGTGCTACTTGCCCGGATGACGCGATAGAAAGTATAGCTATAACCGCGTATACCGATGATTTTGAATTGTTAAAGCCTGTTGCACCATGTGGTTCCTGTTTACAGGTAATGGCCGAGTATGAAAAAAAGCAGGGCGAAAAGATCAGGGTTATATTGTACTGCCAGGATGGCCCGGTATGGATAACCAGCGGTATTGAAAGCTTTTTACCTTTCCTGTTTTTTGAAGACAGATTAGCCTGATCAAATTACGTCAAATAAAAAAGGCCTCCCGGTTTATCGGAAGACCCTTAACAAAACTATAAACCAAAATTACTTATTAACGCTGTTAACGTTAGTTATTTTCCAGCCGGATTCATCTGAGCCAACTAAAGTTATATAATTAGCACGTACATAATCGGCGTATTTCACATCTACTTCGTAAACTGTATTTTCCCCGGTTTCTTTAACCAGTGTCGTGGTGGTGGTACAATCCTGTTTTATACCCGCGTTTGCTTTTAAGTTATTGATAACATCCTCGGTTTTTAATGTTATTGCCACATCATTCCTGGTTGTGGTAAAGATTACATTATTATCTAAAATTTTTTCAAAGTCGGTCAGGTCGCCCTGGGTAGTTGCTGCGATGTAAACTTTAAGTACGTAATTTGCAGTAAAAGGAGTACTTTTTGTAAGTTGAGCTGCATTAGCAGTGCCAAAAATAGCCAGCATGGCCACTCCCAGCAAAATTGTTTTTAAGATTTTCATAAGTTTATTAAGAATTAATTGGTATGAATTAAGTATTCAACAATATAGACGCTGGAAAAATATAAAAGTTACAATTTTCTTGCTTTTCCATGAAGTTGTTACATTGTAACAACCAAACTTATTTATAACCAGTGTATTAACAATACCATTATTTAAAAACACTGTAAACATTGGTTATTTTCCAGCCTTCGCCGGTATTAACCAGTGTTATATAATTACTGCGGATATGATCGCTGTATTTCATGTCAAATTTTACAACTGTAACGGCCGAATTATTATCAATTACCGATACACTGGTTCTGCAATCCTGTTCTACGCCATTGTTAGCATTGAAGTATTTCATCATTTGACTTTTATTAAAGGTCATTAACTTTTTACCCGCTAGCCAGCTAAATTGCGCATCCTGGTCCAGGGCGTCGTTTATTCCTTCCAGCCGACCTTCCGTCATCGCGTTTGCAAAAGCATTAATTACATGAATTTTTGTTAACCTTATTGGTGGTTCGGCACCAATTGCTGCGCTGCCAACGATAAGTAAAGCAAGGGCGAGCATAATTAAGCTTAAATTTTTCATAACACTATTTTTTAATATTTATTAATTGGTAGTATAACAGACTACGATTAAAAACATTAGTTGCACGTTTTTTAAGGTTTAACAAAAATTTAATATAATGCAAGGTAGCCCCCTCCAAATCTCCCCTCCGAATGAGTCCGGAGTCCTTCGGACCGGTAGTGGAGATTTTTTAATTTTTTACCTTAGAAAAACTTGCGAAGTTTCCAAAACTTCGCAAGTTTGACTTTCAACATTTACAACTTCTGCAACCTTTAACATCCTCCCCAAAAACTTTTTCGCCCAACCACTTGAAAATCAAAAAATAAGTACCTACCTTTGCAGTCCTTAAAATAAGGATAAAACTGTAAAGACAAAAAAGGAAAAATGCCTACTATTCAACAATTAGTTAGAAAAGGTAGAGTAGCTCTGGTTGACAAGAGTAAGTCGCCAGCGTTGGACAGCTGTCCACAGCGAAGAGGAGTATGCACACGCGTGTATACCACTACCCCTAAGAAACCAAACTCAGCAATGCGTAAAGTTGCACGTGTGCGCTTAACCAACGGAAAAGAAGTTAACGCTTATATCCCTGGTGAAGGTCACAACCTGCAGGAACACTCTATTGTATTGATCCGCGGTGGTCGTGTTAAAGACTTACCGGGTGTACGTTACCACATCATCCGTGGTGCGTTAGATACTTCAGGTGTTGCGGGCCGTAACCAACGTCGTAGTAAATATGGTACTAAACGCCCTAAACCAGGTCAAGCTGCTGCAGCCCCTGCAAAAGGTAAAAAGAAATAATTAAGGAGGATAGATAGCAATGAGAAAGTCAAAACCAAAAAAGAGAATTATCCTTCCTGATCCAAAGTTCAATGATACTTTGGTAACAAGGTTCGTAAATAACATGATGTATGACGGTAAAAAATCTACCGCATACGCTATATTTTATAACGCAGTTGAGATTGTTGAAAAGAAAACCAGTGAAAACGGTTTAGAGACATGGAAAAAAGCGTTAAATAATGTAATGCCTGCTGTTGAAGTAAAAAGCCGCCGTGTAGGTGGTGCAAACTTCCAGGTACCAACAGAAGTTCGTCCGGAGCGTAAAATAGCTTTGGGTATGAAATGGCTGATCAGCTACGCCCGTCGTCGTGGTGAAAAAACCATGATGGAGAAATTAGCCGGCGAGATCATATCTGCTGCTAAAGGTGAAGGTGCTGCTGTGAAGAAGAAAGAAGATACGCATAAAATGGCTGAGGCTAACAAGGCGTTCTCACACTTTAGGTTCTAAAATGAGTGAATTAGTGATTGAGCGGATGAGTGATTTATTGATTAGGTAATATTATACTAATCGCTAATTCACACATTCGCTCATTCATTCAATAAAAAAAATATGTCAAGAGATCTAAGATTTACAAGAAATATAGGTATTGCCGCTCACATTGATGCCGGTAAAACTACGACTACCGAACGTATCCTTTACTACTCGGGCGTGAGCCATAAGATTGGTGAAGTGCACGAAGGTGCAGCTACCATGGACTGGATGGCGCAGGAGCAGGAACGTGGTATCACCATTACCTCGGCAGCTACAACCGTTGGTTGGAAATATCGTGGACAAAACTACCATATCAACATTATTGATACACCGGGACACGTGGATTTTACCGTTGAGGTAAACCGCTCGTTACGTGTATTGGATGGTTTGGTTTTCTTATTTAGCGCGGTTGATGGTGTTGAGCCACAATCAGAAACTAACTGGAGATTAGCTAACAATTACAACGTTGCCCGTATTGGTTTCGTAAATAAAATGGACCGTAGCGGCGCCGACTTTTTAAATGTTGTAAAACAGGTAAAAAGCATGTTGGGCAGCAACGCAGTACCATTGCAGTTACCAATAGGTGCCGAAGAAAACTTTAAAGGTGTTGTTGATTTGATTAACTGGAAAGGTATTGTTTGGAATGAGCATGATAAAGGGATGACCTTTACCGAAGTGCCTATTCCTGAGGATATGATCGAGGAAGCAACTGAGTGGAGAGAAAAATTGTTAGAATCAGTTGCTGATTATGATGAGAGCCTGATGGAGAAATTCTTCGATGCTCCTGAAACTATTACTGAGCGTGAAGTATTAGACGCTTTGCGTAAAGCAGTTTTAGATGCCAAGATCGTTCCGATGGTTTGTGGTTCATCATTCAAAAACAAAGGTGTACAAACCATGTTGGATTATGTGATGGAATTATTGCCTTCACCTATGGATGTGGAAGGTATTATCGGTCACAACCCTGATACCGGCGAAGAAGTATTACGTAAGCCATCAGAAAAAGAGCCGTTTGCAGCTTTAGCATTTAAAATTGCAACCGATCCTTTCGTAGGCCGCTTATGCTTTATCCGTGTTTACTCTGGTAACCTGGAAGCAGGATCATATGTACACAACATGCGTTCAGACAATAAAGAGCGTATCTCTCGTATATTCCAAATGCATGCTAACAAGCAAAACCCTATACCTAACGTAGGTGCAGGTGATATTGCTGCGGTAGTAGGCTTTAAGGATATCAAAACAGGTGATACCCTTTGCGACGAGAAACACCCGATCATATTAGAATCAATGAATTTCCCTGAGCCGGTTATCGGTTTAGCTATCGAGCCTAAAACACAGGCCGACGTAGATAAATTAGGTATAGCTTTAGGTAAATTATCTGAAGAAGATCCTACGTTCCACGTAAAATCAGACGAAGAAACCGGCCAA
>Ga0207032_1114_pt1 | contig 22885 bp, 22 predicted proteins | sample Alteio_BWMinCont_38_FD_153308 | JGI IMG/M metagenome (GOLD analysis project Ga0207032, IMG submission 153308) | Enriched cells from forest soil in Barre Woods Harvard Forest LTER site, Petersham, Massachusetts, United States -... | ecosystem: Environmental > Terrestrial > Soil > Temperate forest >... | reverse complement strand
GCGGCGCTGGCGGCACAAGCGCCGGATGCCAAGCCGGATGAGTCCGTACTCGTGCAATTGGCGGAGCAATTGGCGATTCGCTTCGCGCTGGAGCGGTTCGAGCGCGGCGAAGTGAAAGTCAATGCCGTTCGCCAGATGCTGGACCGCATGAACCAGGAAATCGAGAATTTAAGAAAGATTCTCGGCGCTCATGAAGACAAGATGACTGAAGCGGGCATCCTGGCGGAGTCCCATCGCGAAATCCTTGACAGACAATTCTGGGCGGCAGTGCCGGAAAGCGGAAAACGCGAAGTGCTGCTCTCCGGAGAAGCCTGGTGCATTCCGCCGCGCAACGTGCAGTCCTACGTGGGCGAGCTGATCGAAAGAGGAAATATCGACGAGGCGATCAGCATCCTGCAGAACTATGCCTCCTGCGCGGATAGCGAAGAGCCGGATGCCCGCAAGAAAACCGCCGTGGGACTCTCAGAGCTCGCCGAACTTTATTCCAAGGCTGATCCGAAATTGTTGAGCGGGGCGCTGCGGCATTTGGGTGTGCGGCTGAGCGTGGAGCAAGATTCGGAGGTCCAGGGATTGGTGAGCGCAGCGTTTGTGAGGTTGAGCCAGGAGGCGGCGACCAGCCGGTACTTCCCGGCGATGGAACAGGCGCTCGACTTGGTTGCCGGAGTGGAAACGCAGCGGCCGGGCATTGCGCGCAGCTTGCGCGGGAAAATGGGAATTGAAGAGCGCGTGCCGGATTTTGTGGACGAGGCCTTGCGCGCGCGGCATGTGGCGGCGGGGCTGACCAACGTCCTGAAACTGCTGCCGCAAACGACCATGGAGCAGTTGTCAATGCGCTTCAATCGCTGCAGCTTGCGCGATGATTCCGAACACGTGGCGAACCTGGCGGCCGATCTTGGCGAAGAAGCGGTCCAGTATCTGCGGAGCACGTTGCGCGGAGGGCCGATCTCGGAAGCCGTGGAGATGGCCGGGCTGCTGAGCCGGCTCGATCCGCAGTCGATCATGGTATTCCTGCCGGGACGAATGAAGGACTTTCCGCGGGCCGCGCAGGACCGCGTCGTGAGGCAGATTTCCGCGAGCGGCGCTCCAAGAAGGTGCCAGATCCTCCTCAAGTTGCTGGATCACGTTGACCCGCTGGTGATGCCACTGGTGGTGGATGAAATCGGCGTGACCGCGGATCGCGAGGCGCTTGGCAAACTGCTGACCATCGCCGACGGCGATTTGCCGCCGGGCGGCGCGCAATACATGCGCGTGAAAGCCATCGAAGCGCTGGGCCGAATCCACGCGCCGGAATCGATCAGCACGCTGAAGCGCATTGTCGAAGCGAAGAAAATGTTCAGCTGGATTCATCCGCAGGAACTGCGAATTGCCGCGATGCAGGCACTCGAAAAACTCGACCCTCAATGGGCTCTTGGCTTCTCGCTCAAGAGCGGGATCGAAAAAGAGGACCTCACGCTGGCACCGCTGGATATTCCCGTGCGTACGAAATTCGTGCGGCAGAGGCGGCACACGCGCGTGCGTTTGCACAAGCCGGTGCGCGCCATCAGCACCAACCTGAAAGAGAATTGCTCGATGGAGATCAAGACCGCCAGCCTGAGCGGCGGGGTGGCGACCATTAGCCGGCACCTGGCTCCCGGCACGCAGGTGCAATTGAAACTGCAGATCGGCATGCGCAGCCTCCAAGCCACGGCCCTAATGCGGGATTACCGCGCGCAGGAGATGGCCTTCGAGTTCGTGGATATGAATCTCGATGAACGCAGCAAGTACCGCCGCATGCTGGCCGGAAATATTTCCTCTGGCAGCTCGGTGGAAGAAGACGTCACCGCGGCGGTCGCCGGCGCCGCCAAGTAGCCGCCATACGTTCCCGCCTAGCCAAGCACCTAATTCGCGAGCATGTGCAGGACGACGATCGCCAGGATGCCGCACGCCGTTAGCGTGGCCGCGGCAACCACAAGCATTGCAAATTGTGCGCGGATCACGGCAAGCAACTGCCGCGCGGCGCTCGTCAGTGCCGTGTCGCGATTCCAGCCGCGTAGCAGCGTGGCGCCGCCGGTAACGAGCACGGCAATCGGCAGGGCCAGCAGCAAAATCCAGAGGCTCCACATGCGTGCCGCGTACCACAGGACCACTTGCTGAGCGCTGTGCGCCGGTTCGTATTGCTGCGGCTGGAGCTGGCGCAGGATCAGCGAGCTCATGAAGAGCACGGCCGGGAAGAGGAGAACAAGTTGTAGAGTGGCGATAATTCGTGCACGCATAAAGAGCTTTATAATGCAAAGTAAGCCGACTGTCAAGCCCGAAATTGCGGTCCCGAACCACAACTCAAGCCGCCTGTGCTAGCATGCTCGCGCCTTGTCACAGAAATCCCAGCAGCAGAGTCTGTGGCTCTCCGTGGTGGTGCTCTTCGCCATCAACATCCTCAATTTCTACGACCGCCATGTCCCCGGCGCGCTCGTCGAACCCATGCGCAGGGAGTTCCATCTCAACGACAGCCAGATCGGCCTTGTCGGCAGCGCCTTCATTTGGATCTATGCCATTGTCGGCGTGCCACTCGGGCGCATCGCGGATTCCGCAAGCCGCAAAAAGCTCTTGGCCTGGGGAGTCGTCATATGGACCGCGATGACGGCTTCCGCAGGCCTCGCCACCACGTACGCGATACTGCTGCTTTCCCGTGTAGGCGTTGGGGTCGGCGAAGCAGCCTGCGCGCCGGCCGCGACGAGCTGGCTCGGCGATCTGTTTCCACAGACCAGACGCTCTCGAGTGCTCGCGCTTTTCATGCTCGGCGTGCCAGTCGGCGGCGCACTCGGTTTTTTCTTCAGCGGCCCGATAGCACAGGCTTATGGCTGGCGAGCCGCAATGGTCTTTGCGGCGGTCCCGGCGTTGCTGCTGGTTCCCGCTTTGCTGATGCTCCACGAACCGGAGCGCGGCGCCAGCGAGAGTCATCGCGCGCCGCAAGCACGTGGCTCGATGTGGAGTGTGCTGCGCATCCCCACGGTGTGGTGGATCATCGCCTCCGGTGCGCTGCTGAATTTCAGCATGTATGCCATCGGAACTTTCTTGCCGGCGTTTCTGAGCCGAGTCCACGGCCTGTCGCTGGCGAAATCCGGCATCGCCACGGGCGTCGTCTATCTAGCCGGAGGCGTCAGCGGGGGAACTCTTGCGGGCTATCTGGGCGATTTCATCGTCCAGCGTCGCAAAGACGGCCGCATGCTTTGCGCCGCCGTCATGGCTCTAGTGGCCATTCCGTTCGCATGCGCGGGAATTCTACAGTCCGCGGGCTCTTTGTTCGTGGCCATGGCGTTCCTGGCGCTGACGTACGCTGCTCTCACGACGTATTACGGGCTGGTGTATTCGGCGATCCAGGACATAGTGGCTCCGAACCAGCGCGGTGCGGCGATGGCGATTTATTTTATGGCCATGTACATGTGCGGCGCATCCCTCGGACCGCTGCTCACCGGCAAGTTGAGTGACATGTTGGCGCATCGCGCCGCGGCGCTGGCGGGTTCAGCCACGGTCACGGAAACTTTCCGCGCCACTGGCCTTCAGCAGGCCATGCTGATTATTCCGGTACTCTGCATAGCGCTCGCGTTTGTGCTTTACATGGGCTCGCGCACTATCATCACGGACATAGCACGGCGGGAAGCTATCGCTGGCGGCGCGTCGTGACTCCTGGTGCCGGAGGACGGTTCCGGGGGCCGTGAGACAGACGGGAAGTTTCCCCCACCCTGAAAGTCTCCAATCATCACGGCCAAACGGCATCCGCGCTTTGTAGAGGCCGGGCTTCAGCCCGGCTCCTTTCTCGTCACTCGTTTACCCCGAGCTTCGTGATATGCTGCTCGGCCTAATACGAGTTGGGCGCATCAGGAACCGCCATGACCAAGACAGTCGTCAGCGAGCAAATCACTCACCGCTGGTACACGCGTCCCGTGCTCTTCGTTGCTGACGTGAACCGTGCACTTCGCTTCTACATCGACATGCTCGGCTTCGAGAAGAGTTGGCATGAGGGCGACGGCGCGGGCGGGGTCTGCCAAATCAATCGCGCGGGTTGCGAGATCATCCTTTGCGAGGATGCCACGCGAAGAGACAAGGCGCGCTTGTTCGTGTCACTGAACGTCGATGGACTCACCGCGTTTCAACGTGAAATCGTCGAGCGCTCGGTTCCGAGCGAGAAGTCCTGGTGGGGTTACGACGTGATCAAGATCGTCGATCCCGACGGAAATGAGTTGTTGTTTCCCGCAGCTGAGTAGTCCAAGCAGTGCGGTGCCGGGGGACGGACGGGAAGTTCCCCTACTCTGAAAGTCTCCAATCATTACGAGCCAAACGATCGATATCACATGAACACCAGAAATCGTCTGGTCTGTCCCGATTTCTTCTGTCCAGATTGTAATCTGGCTTGCAAAGCATGCGTTCCGGGCGGATTACGGGCAACTCTGACGTAACGCGATTAGGTAAGGGTTGCCGACAATTCACCCAGAATGTGCCGACGGTGTGACGTCGTTTGCGGTCGTTGTGCGCGTGCGTTGTGCGCTGAGCAGCAACACTTAGACTAGGAATACCTGGAGCGGCTCCCAATAGTGGGCTTTCCATCCCGACGCCAAATGTTCTCCGTCGCCCTTGGGAAATCCGGTGTGGTCAAAAACGATCTTGGTTCCCGCGCCCTGCTCGGTAAGTTCGAACTTCGCAATCGAGTAGACACCCGGATCCCAGTTGCTCGCTCGCCAGGCTTGGACGATTCGAACGCCTGGCACCAGTTCGATCTGTCGTCCGGTGATATACCCGCCGAAGATTGCGAACGCGCCTCCCTCTTCGCGACTGATCTCCGCGGGTTTGTTAGCTCCGGGAGGCATGCCGGACTTCATGACTCCACTGAGCTCTATGATCTTGTCGAACTGCTTGGTTTCCGTAAGCGCATCGTAAACGCGCTTCCGGCTTGCCTTGAAAACAGGCTCTTGATGAATGGCCTCTGCCGAATGAGAAATCTCCTCCTCGGTGCCCGCCCAGGCCTTGGCCGAGCCCAGGGTCAAGCCACCAAATGCCATCGCAACACCCGCGATCGCTTGCCGCCGGGTGGGCCCTTTCACGAGCGCCGCCAGATTCGTTCCATTGCTCATCATCGCCCTCCTGGATTTCTGTCTTCAACCGCTATGCATAAGAGCACCGCACGAAAATGTGTTCAAGATAAGTTCACTTACCCATTAGGGCGTATTGATTGCCGTATAAGTCCTCGAACATCGCCTGTCTGCCCCACGGCAGGGGCTTAGGTGGACTCAGAAACTTTACGCCCCGATCGCTCAGTATCTGGAAAGTCTCGTCAAGGTTATCGGCGCGAAATACCCATGTGGTGCCCTTGCCGATCTGCTCCATCTTCATGCGCGCTCGTTCGGCACCGTGTTCCGCGGCTTCAGGCTTCTGAAGAACGATACCGAAATCGTTCTGCTCGGGAGGTGCGACGACGAGCCATCGCGATCCGCTCCCGTAACTTGCATCCTGCAACTTCTTGAGACCGAGGATCTCCGTGAACCAACGGAGCGCTTCCTCCTGATCGCGCACCAGGATGGTGACGAGGCTGAGTCTGGTAATCATGTTTCTCGTCTCCTTCGCGACGAATCAAGCTTCAGTGCCTTAGCCGATCCTCGTATCGCGTCTGTTCCGATGCCGCGCGTGCGAGCACGGCCGGTAACCGCCGCTCGATCTTGCGCGCCCACCCATGACTCAAAACCCACGCCAGCGCAAGTCCACGTACCCCCTTCAGGCCCGTATGTTCCAAGATCAGCCGCGTCCCTCCGGTTATCGCCTCCAGCCGAAAGGTTACGATGCTTCCTTCATCGCCCCAGTTCCATGACAGAAGTCGCGGTTCATCCACTACCAGCACCTCGCACGGAATCAACCGTTCAATTCCGAATCTCGACTTCAACCGGAAATGGAATTTATGTCCCGGCAAGGGTTTGAAGTCGTTTTCCATGAGCCAGTCTGCCAGTGAACCGGAATCGGTCAGCGCATGCCAGACCTCTTCCAACGGGTTGGGATAAACCGCTTCGAATTTGAGATCGCGTTTCACGAGCGCTTTCTCAGGTGCTCGCCGAGGGCGCTCAGCTTGTTCGTCCAGAAGCGCTCGTAAAGGGCGACCCAATCGTGAATCTCTTCAAGTGGGCGAGGCTGGAGCCGGTAACGCCGCTCTCGTCCGACGCGACGCGCGCGCACCAATCGCGTTCTCAGCAGAATCGCCAGGTGTTGCGAAATGGCGGGCCGACTCATTGCAAACCGTTCGGCAAGGGAATTGACCCGCTCTTCGCCCTGAGCAAGCAGATCAAGCAGCGCACGTCGTGTCGGGTCGGCGACGGCGTGAAAGACGTCGCCGGCGGGTTGCGAGTTTTGCCGCCGCTGAGCTTGGCTTCCTTGCTTGGGACGCGTAAGCATTTCCTTACCGTTTATACGTAAGAACATGCTTACTTGTCAAGCTGGCGGTATTGGTGTTCTCTTCGAGCACTAATCGGGAACGGCAAGTCAGCTTGTGGAAAGTGATTCTCCGCACTTGGGGTCGATTCTGGGCCGATTACGGGCAACTCTGACGTAACGCGATTAGGTAAGGGTTGCCGACAATCCACTCGCGACTAATTGGATCTAAGATGCAGCCGCATCCCCGGCGAACGCTCGAACCGCCTTGGGCTGAGGACGCAGCAGCAAATAGAATGCCGCGACGTGCGTGATCATAAGCAAGGGCACGAAGAGGATTGGGATCGCGTACGTGGCGCCCAACTGCCCCGCCACCGCAGGAAGGCCGACTTGGACGGCGTGGTAATAGTCGAGGATGAGGTCAATCGTCCCAACGAGGTTGAAGGCGACGACGAACAGCCAGAAGAGCGGACGTATCCTTACCGCGAGAAGCGCCAGCATGGCCAGCACGCCGGTTGCCAGGTCCCAATAGGCGGCGAACGCGGCGAAGCCAGCGGCAGGCAGATTCGGGCCGACGACGCCCGGAAGAATAAAGACGAGCCCGAAGAAGCGGAAGCTGTGCAGCGTAGCGATGGTGCGTTGCGCTGCGACCATGTCCAGCGACTTGAGCCAGGGCATGACGTACACGACGAAGCAAAGCAGCCACGGGAGATAACCTAGAATGAGATGCAGATTGAAGATGATTTCCGGTGACATTTGTCCTCCTTTCCGATAAACCGGTTCACTTATTGCCCGGGCTATCTCGCAGTAGTATCCCGAGCGGCAAGAGTGGCCCGACCGGAATGAACTGCTCGTCCATGAGGTTTTCCTTCGAGAGCGGCAGGCTTTCGATGAGCGCCCGGGCCTCCGCCACGTCCTTGCAGTTCAGTAGGAAGATGACGCCCTTGCCGTCGCCGCGCGTGAACCACTGCTGAATCTTGCCGTCGAGATACAAGGGAACGGTCGCACGAATTTCGGCGGGCATGATTTTCATGACTTGCTCGACCGTAACCCCCGGTTTTGGCGTAAGCATCGTCAGCACGCCGGTGATCTTGGGCTGCGGCGGCGTGGACTGGCCTTGCGCCATGGGTGCCAGGACGGTCGCGAACGCCAGCAGCAGGTAGAACATTTCAATCTTCATTGTTCAGCTCCTTTGATTCCTCGCGGAATTTGAGTTGGTACCAATGGGTACCACACCCTTTAGACGTGGCTACAAGAGAAAGGTTGCATCGGCAAGCAATAAAATTCCCTTTACCTCTACAGTCATGATGGTACGATACGGTACCAGGGTCGGCAGGAGAGGGCGATGGCTAAGGCATCGACATCAAAACGCCGCCAGAAAGGCGGGGACGAAGCCGCGGTACGCAAGCGCATCCTTGAGGCCGCCTTTGCGGCGTTCATGAAGAGCGGCTACGCAACGGCCAGCACGCTGGAGATCGCGACGCGCGCGCGCGTTTCGAAGCGAGAGCTTTACGCGCTGGTTGGCAACAAACAGGAAATGCTGATCGCCTGCATCAGCGAGCGCGCCAGGCGATTTGACGTGCCCGCCGGCCTGCCCCCGCTGCGCGATCGCGACACCCTGGAGCAGGTGCTGGCTTCTTTCGGGACGAAGCTCGTCCGCGAGGTAAGCGATCCCACGGTCATTGCGGTATTCCGGCTGGCGATCGGCGAGGCGGTCCAGGCTCCCGAAGTGGCGCGTGCGCTCAACTCTATAGGACGCGAGGCCAGCCGCGCCGCCTTGCGTAAAGTCATGGCCGACGCCCAGGCTTCCGGACTGCTCGTGGGCCGTCCTGCCGAACTTGCCGGGCAGTTCGCCGGGCTGCTCTGGCGCGATTTGCTGGTCAGCCTGCTGCTCGGCGTCGCCGAGCGACCGGGCCCCCGCGAAATCGCGCGACGTGCCCGCGACGCCGCAGCCGCCTTCCTGCAGCTTCATCCGCTACCGAATGACGCGCCAGCCTGAAGTTACGTTTTAACGCGGACCCCGAACGCCTTACTCGTTAGTTCTTTTCTTGTGGCTCAACCAGCGGCGGGTTGGCCTCGGGGTGCTCCCGCAAATACTGCTCCACCGGCGCGTCACGCTTCACGAAGCGGAATCCTCGCCGCGTATTCACGTCAATGGTCCTCTGCAAATCCAATTCGCTGAGGGCCATCGACCGTTCGACGGACTTCGTGCCGCCTTCCTCCACAGTGATGAAATGGACTTGGTCGCCCGCGAACCAGTAGTCGGTCACGCTCCACGCCGTGCCTTGTTTCAGAAAGAGTTGCACCAGCTCGCGCTCTCCTCCCCCGTACAGGTACGGAGCGGGCTCGTACTCGGGCAGGGTCACGTAATTCTCAAAACCCGCCCCGTACGGGAGGAAATTGTCGCAGCCGTAGTCGTAATCCCATCTCCAGAGCGGACCGCAGTTCACCCACCACGAGTTATAGAAGCCCCCGCGAAAACGGAAGAAGGGCGCACGAACGAAGACACGGCGATGAATGAAAATGGGCCTCTGCCGGATGATCACTTGAGGAGCCACCGTGGTTCCGTGCGAAGCCCCCCGAGTAGATCCATGTCCAGATACATGTGGCCCGCTGGCGCGCACTCCGCCGCCAAAGTGACCGCCTCCTCCCGCATGACCGCCATGCTGCGCAAAGGCCTGCGGTGTCTGAACGCACGCGTACGCCAACACGCAGAGCGCAGCAATGATGTGTTTTTTGGAGATCGAACCGCGAACGACAAACTCGGCCATGAAGCTACCCTCCTTGCAGCACCCAACTAAGGCTGCCAGGATCGTGCAAACTCATTTCCCACCATTCTAATCCCTTCTACCGTCCATTGTCTTCCACTGCCTCGTCACTCGCCACTCGTTTATCCTGAGCGCAGTCGAAGGGTCACTCACCACCGCTGTATGTCGCCGGGGGCTCCGGCGGGAAGTTTCCCCTACTCTGAAAGTCTCCAATCATCACGAGCCAAACGATCGATATCACACGGACACTAGAAAACGTCCCTTCTGTCCCCGATTTCCCAAACGCAAGATTGCAGCGAAGTTCAGCGAACCGCCTTGACAGCAGTATTTTCCGGAGGTACGGTTCGCCAGAGCCGGTCCATTTCCATGGCGAGGAGGTGAATATGCGTCGAGGATTGTTCTTGAGTGGCTTGTTGTGTCTATCCCTGTCGGGAGTTCTGGCGGCGCGGCAGTCTGTAACTGAACTCAAGACGAAGCCCTGGGAAAAGCTGTTGGGCACTTGGAAACAGGTTCCCGGACCCGATGGCCCTACGACACTTAAGGTCGAGCCCGAAGCAGGCGGCATCAAGATGAGTTTCGGTTGCAGGCAAGATGGTTCCTGTCCGGACATCATCACCGTCAGTTATGACGGGAAGCCCTACAAGGAAGCGGGGAACCCTGCTTGGGAGGCGAGCTTCCGAAAGACGGACACTCAAACCATGCAAGAGGATGGTTATTCGAGCGGCAAGCCGAGCATCAAAGTCATTTGGCAACTCTCGCCAGATGGGAAGACGCTAACGAGAACCTACCGCTACCTTAACCCTGCGGGATCAAAGGATGTCGCCTTTGCGTACGACCGAAGTGGAGGACCCGTCTCCAAGGATGATCCATTTATCGGTTTTTGGAAGCTCAACTGGAACAAGTCCGACGTTCTTCTTACCACGGTCGCACTGGAGGGCGACATGCTGACGATTAAGGAGTGGGGCGGAATCACGATCGAAAGAAATTGTGATGGCCAAGATCATCCCGAGATCACGGAAGTAAACACGGTCTACAGTTGCCGCATCACGGATCCCTTTACATATGAGCTAGTGCTAAGACAAAATGAAAAAGTCACTTTTTCTCTGACCAGAAAGATCTCCGGCGACGGCAAGAAAATGGCTCTGATCAGAAAAAATGCCTCAGGCAAGACGATGCCAGAATTGATTTTTGAAAGGGTCAAGTAGGCTCAAGCTATTTCATTTGTCCTTATTCCACATCTCCATGAAGAGTTCCGGGCCCCAGCCAGGCTCCTTGTCTCGTCACTCGCCACTCGTCACTCACCACGGCCCTTGACGCTTACTCTGAAAGTCTCCAATCATTAGAAGCCAAACGATCGATATCACATGAACATCAGAAATCGTCCCGTCGTCCCCGATTTTGTCCCTGGTCAGCAACGTTCCGCCTGTTACTCGTCCACGAAGAAGTCTCGTAGCAAGGTTTATCGGTACCAAGCGTGAGCGCTCCTGCAGAATTTCAAGCAAGGATGCTCTCGGCGAGTTGCACGCAGTTCCTCCCGGACTCTTTGGCGCGGTAGAGTGCCCCGTCTGCGGCTTCGAGCACCAGCTCGGGTGTGGAAAGCTTCTTCGAGTTCTCAGCAACGCCGATACTAATGGTGATGGTTACTGATTTGTCCGGCCCCGGCTCCGGCGCGTGCTCAGGTTTTTTGTCAGGATCCCTGGGTCTTCGCAGACGGAAGCCGCTCGCAGCAATCGCCTGACGCAGCGACTCCACAAAGGGCCGCGCTTCCACCGCGGAGCGCCCGGGGAACACGACGGTGAACTCTTCGCCACCGTAGCGGAAGGCGCGCGCTCCGCCTGGCACCCGGGAAATCATCGAGGCCACGAACTTGAGCACCTGGTCGCCCGCATCGTGCCCATAGGTGTCGTTGAACGCTTTGAAGCGGTCCACGTCGCACATGGCGACAGCATAGCGGCCGCCAAGGTGCGACATGAGCTCTTTGAGAGTTCGCCGCCCGGGCAGTCCTGTAAGTTCATCCCGGTGGGCCATTTCATAGCCGTGCTCAAGCGCCTCGTAGAACAGGATCAGGCCCGCAGCCCCGAAATAAAACAATGTCTCCTCATTCTTTCCTGTCTGCCGCAACCCCACAAATGCGGCTACCAGAGCCAGGAGCAGCCCCGCTTCCACTCTCGTGCGCCGGAACATCACCAGACCCAGCAGCATGAGCGATGCGGCTGCGAACGAAAGCTGTTGGCCAAGTGGAATCCCGCTCGGGCCGGCAGCGTCCTGGCCCCAGCGCAGGAAAGCCTCGAATCTGCCCCCTCGTGCCTCCCCCAGCATAACCACGCCGGTACTCTCGACCACGATCAAAGCTATCTTTAAGAGGCCGCTGGGCGTCACTGTGCCGCGCTCGCTGAGAGACGCAAAGAGAGCGATGTTTAGGGGGAGAAGAAAAGCTGCCGCCAATTTCGAAACGTCCGCGGAGGCTGGTAGCGTCCTCAAGCCCCCAATGGCCAGGCCGAGTACAAGGCCAGAAAACAACACGCGACCTTGGCCGTAATACCAACTGAGCAGGCCGGCTGCCGCCAGGGACGCGAAGCAGAAGAAGCGAGCGTAGGGAGCAACCGCCAGTCGGGCTGGCTCCACTTGCGTCAGCCCCCAGGTCGCAAGCAGCAGCCACGCGCCCGGCGTAATCAGGCGGGCTAGCCACCGAACTGTGGCGACGTGGCGCGGCATCTTTTTCTCACAATAGCAGTTTTCTCGTCAGGGCAGAGACACCAAGTCATGAGGTATATCGTTCCTGATAATGGCAGCGATACCTTGGTCGCAGCGCGGAGGAACCGGCTCAAGTGGATCGCCGGCGAAGTAGAAGTAAGACTGCCAGACCCCAACCGATTAGGCCAAACCAAACGCTCGGGCGCGAGACAATTCTTGCCAGCCGGCTCGCCGCACTGGCCTGAGCCCAAGATCCACTCTCGGCCTGCGGGCCCGAGGCTTGCGTACCCGAGGTCTTGGGATCCTCTAACGACTTCGACGACTGCGCATTTCCCTTGGATAGTTCTGCTCGGGTCTCTTCAAGCTCAGCGCGAACCCTTGCCAATTCGTCCTCCAGTTGGCGAATCAAATTGCCCCCTGCGACGCCAAGGGCAAGGGCGCGCGCGTTTTCAGCAATCTGCGCCGCCGTGCGCGCAGGCTGCACAACATTGTTGCTTTTGGGATGCTTCTTGTACGCGCTCTCCGCCTGGACAAGGAAAGCTTTCGCGCGCGTAAGGGTTTCGCGAGTATGTTTCTCTTCTTCGACCTCCAGGGCTCCCGAGGAACGCTCAAGTCCCAGGATGCCTGACCGGGACGCCAGTTCCACGGCCTTTCTTGCCTGCAACAGTTCGATTGGCGCAGCCTCCACGGCAGTTGGAGCCGAATCATAATCGGTATAGTGGGTGGAGAACGACAGGTTTGCTTTTTTGTTCGGGACTTTTTTCTCCGTCCCCTCCTTGCGCGCCTCCTCGTCTATGCTATAGAGAACCACCTGCGGGCTCGGATCGACCACGGCGAAGTCTGGTTCCGCAGTCACCATGAGCCAGAAAGCCTGGTATGGCGTCCTCGCGTTGATGCTGATGGGTTTTTGGCCCGCCGAACTGATTTCGCCGAGGTTCGACGCCTTCCCATCCCCCGACACCGCCCACAGGACGTACGTCAAAAAATCCTTGCCGAATTGCTGCGCAGGTTTTAGGCCGGCGATATTTCCGCGGTTGATGTCAATCTCCAAGAACCCCGGCCGACGCTTCCGGATAAAGAACACCGACGAAGAACCAGAGGCGCTTTGGATCCTCAGCTTGATGCGCGCCTCGCGCGCAAGACTCGTTCCCCCCAGCGATACCTCGGTCGGTTTCGATAGATCACTGTAGGTCAAGATTTGGCCATTGGGCTCTTTTACTTGAATGACCTTGAACTGGCCTGGCTCCTCGACCGCGCTGCGCCGTTGCGCGGTCAGCGGCATGGCGCTCACCCCGAGTAGCCAGCAGCAGCTGATGAGCCGCTTCCATCGCACCCATGTCACGACGATTCCTTCTTCGGCTTCCGCACTTTAGTCTTAAGTTCCATCCTAGGCAGAACGCGTGGCAAGGGCAACGCGAACCACTTTTCAGGGACTCGTTGTGGTAATCAGCCATGTTTACACCACTGCGCGGCGGGGGGCCGCGCCTTCATTCCGAAAAAAGCTTTTGGGTCCCATCCTTGCGGGTTTTTGTCTTATGCAGCTCCGCCCCATCCCGCTGTTCTTGCGGGATGAACGGTGGGGCTTTTCTCCCCTCTTCTAATTTCTATTTTCCAATTTCTAGTTTCTGATTTCTAGTTTCTAGTTTGCTCTTGTCCTCTCTTCTCCAATTTCTAGTTTCTGATTTCTAGTTTCTAGTTTGCTGCTCCAATCATTACGAGCCAAGCGATCGATATCACAGGAACATCAGAAAACGTCCCGTCTGTCCCTCGCTTTCCAACGCCAAATTGCGGCCATTGCTCTAAGTCCTTGAAGAATTTACGTTTACAGAAAAATTGCCAGATGCCTCGTTTTCCCACCTCGCGGAAGCGTCTTTCTGCTCGGATTGTAACGCTAAGTATCTAAAGTACTTACCATTTCCACAATAATTTGTCTTGACAACTGATTGTTCTTGTGATAGACTTTTATTCGTAGGAAAGTGCGCCCCGACTCCCGTCGGGGCGTTTTTGTTTTTGGGCCCGCCCATATCCCAGTAATTGTCATCGCCTCTGTGCTCATTGTGCCGCGGACGGCGTTTACCCCGATCGAAGATCCCGACCCTGTCGGGACCGGGTCGGGGTGTTCTCTGTATTGAATCTTCTTCTCTGAACCAACAACTAAAAACGAACAACTGAAAACTCTCTTCAAGGATCCGCCATGAAACGCAAAAAACTGAATCTCAAAAAACTCTGGATACAATGCGAGGACTGTCTCTTCCCGCGCCTCCATTTCTCCATCTCCGACCGCGCCGTCTATTCGCATCTCATCCGCCACAGCCGTCTCGAAGGCCGGCTCGAGCTCCACTTCTCCATGCCCTGGCTCGCCCGCGGTATCGGCATCAGCACCGGCCCCGTCCGTGAATCCGTCCGCCGCCTCGTCGTCCTCGGTGTGCTCCGCCTCATCCGTCGCAGCAAAGCCGGCCACGTAGTTCGCGTGCTCTTGCCCGATGAGATTCGCGGCCTTCGCCCCGGTTTACCCGCGGTAGCGGGCCTGCCCGCCGCGGCGGGAGCCATCGCCGCCCGCGGCCCCGCCAGCCAGCCGCAATCCTCAAACCTCGAAGACCTCGACTTCCTCAAGACCCGCGCCCTGCGCCAGTCCATCCACCTCCGCGAACGCGGCCATTGTTTTTATTGTCTCCGCCGCACCGACGCGCGCGTCCAGTGCCTCGACCACGTCGTACCCCGCGTCAAATCCGGGCACAACTCCTATCGCAACCTGGTTTCCTGCTGTCTCGAATGCAATTCCCTCAAAGGCGAGCGTCCCGCCCCCGATTTTCTCCGCTGGCTCTATCGCCAGCGTTGCCTCACCCTCTCCGACCTCCGCGCCCGTCTGCGCGCCCTCGACGCCCTCGCTTCCGGCAAGCTCCCCCCTCCCGTTTACCCCGAGCAAGGCCGAGGGGTCCTCCACCCCGATACCCCCATCGGCAAACCCAACCGTAAGGCAGCATCACACGCCACCGCCAGACTCCGCCTTCCCCTGACACCCATCGCCAATACCATCGGCCACAAAGGCCGCCCAGCGCGTCCCCCAGCAGTAGACACATGCCATCCGATGATGGTCAGATACTCCCCGGCGTACGGGAGTCACCGATGACCGCAGCAGGTTTTCGCAGGATTGCACTGAGCTTGGAGGGTGTCGAAGAGTATTCCCACGCAGGACTGCCGGCCTTTCGGGTAGGAGGCAGGAAATTTGCTTCGCTGGCCTCACAAGCAGCGGGCTACGGAAACTTGATGCTTACGTTGGAGGACCAGGCGGCGTTTGTGGAGGAGGCGCCCGAGATTTTCTTGCCGATTCCTGGCGGCTGGGGAAAGATGGGACACACGCATATTCGCCTGGCGGCGGCAAGCGAGGACGTACTGGCTGGCGCGCTGCGAACGGCGTGGAAACTGCGTATGGAGAAGAACGCAAAGACAAGCCGGAAAAGGCCCCATGTGGCGGCGCAGGGCGCAGTAGCAGATAAAAAACGGCGAAAGCGCTGAGGCCGCGGAGAGAAAGCGGCAGCAGGGCTGCAGCACTCCAAGGTGCGGGGGACAGACGGGAAGTTTCCCTTACCCTGAAAGTCTCCAATCACGGCCAAACGGAATCCGCACTTTGTAGAGGCCGGGCTTCAGCCAGGCTCCTTGTCTCGTCACTCACCACTGTTGTGACAGTCTCCAATCATTACGAGCCAACCATCGATATCACAGGAACATCAGAAATCGTCCCGTCTGTCCCCTGATTTCCCCCAGATTTCCGGAGGTAGGCCTCACTCCGTTTAGTGGCTAGAGCGGTGGGGCGAGCCAAGGTGTAGAATGTGCCCCGAAAGGCGGATGGCCAGCACATCTTCAGGCGAACGTGGATCGTCGCGTATTTTCGGAGGATCACATGACACAGGCCAATCTTGAGCTTATGCGGACACTCGACGATTCGTGGAACGCACAGGACTGGGGGACGTTTGAAACGCGGCATTCCAGGGACACCACCGTGTTTTGGCCGGGCCAGGCCGAGCCGACAAGAGGGCGCGACAATCACAAAGCGGAGTCCATCGAATTTTTCAAGACGTTCCCCGACAATCATCTGATCAATCATCCCTATAAAGTTGAGATTGCTCAGGGCGAGTGGACCTGCACCGTCGCGGATTTTACAGGTACGATGCTCGGACCGATGAAGGGTCCCGGCGGCAAGCGGATCGCCCCGACCAAAAAGAAGTTTCATATCGAGTTCTGCACTGTCGCGCACTGGAAAAACGGCGAGATCGTCGAAGAGAAACTCTTCTACGACTTGGTCGGATTGCTGAAACAGATTGGTGTTATGTGAGCGTTTGCGGTCCGCTAGCGATACATCACTTTTCATGGCTGGGCGGGTGCCCCATACGCCGACTTTGCGTGTGGGGATTTTGACTTTTCCGACTGACTTTTTCGGATCGCGGGTGCCCCAGGTTGCGCTTTTCTACCTGGGGCTTTTGGTTTTCTCCCAAAGTTGCGCATCACCCACAATCTGTCATTCCGAGCCCGCCGCGGCGGGAGGAATCTGCTTTTTTCTTCCCCTTGCCCCTCTTCTCCCTTTTCTAATTTCCATTTTCTAGTTTCAATTTGTGGCGGGGCTGATTCTCGCTAGCCTCTTCTGCCCTCCAAACCTTTTAACCTTCAAACTGGCTATCCGATGAGGATAGCCATCCTGAGCGAGCGTAGCGAACCGAAGGACCTTCCAACTCTTTTCTCGCCACTCGTCACTCACCACTGCTGTATTGCGATCCAAACGATCGATATCACATGAACATCAGAAATCGTCCCGTCCGTCCCTCCGTTTCTCGGCTGCTTCTAGATTTCTCGCTTTGCATGATATGCTCGCATCCAAGGTGTGGCGTGAAAAAGGTCACGGAATCTTTTTGGCTAACTATCATAGGTCTCCTCATTTTGTCCGTGCTGACCGGCGCAGCCATGTGGTTTATCACCGTAAAGTTGACGGTAGCAGGGGTGTATTGGCTGGTCCCGATTTTCGGTGGCCTAGGAGGTGCTGTCGGAGGATTGCTTCGAAGTGACAACGCGCTAGAGTTGTGTTCTCTACGGGAAGTCACGGTTCTGCACCCACGGAAAGAAGGCACGGAGCAAATTAAGTCGACTGAATCCCCAACCTATTGGAAAATAAGTCTTGGCATCGTCGGTGAGATTGCAATTGGTTTGGGCGGAGCCACGGCGGCTGTTTTTCTCTTCGGTGGAACACTAAAATTTGAGGAGCACGATCCCAAGACGTACGTACTTCTCGTGAGTGTGAGTTTCTTGGCCGGAGCATTCGGAAAAGACGTAGTGGTAACCGCAGGTGAGCGCCTTCTAAGGGAAGTAAAGACCGAGGCCAGCGCAGCTACGGCTACGGCTCAGAGTGCGCGACACGATGCGAATACAGCGACGGCATTAGGGTATGCACTCCAAGCTACCGTTTTAATACGAGAAGGAAAGCCAAAAGAAGCTCTGGACGTGGCAAAGCTCGCACTAGAGCTTGACCCTAAGAATGCCACTGCTTACGGCGAGAAGGCGCGAGCGCTGAAGCGGCTAAATAGGCTAGATGAAGCGCTGCTGGCGGTCGAAGAAGGATTAAAGATAAAGAACGACAAAGCCCCACTGCTTTATAATCGTGCCTGTTATAAGCTCTTGCTAGGCAAGGGTACCCGCGAAGAAATACTGGCCGATTTGAAGAAAGCCCTTACGTTAAAGCCCGAGCTTAAGAAGGAAGCGCGAACCGACCCAGACCTGCAGTCGCTCAGGGATTGGGACGAGTTTCAGAAACTAGTCGCTGAGGAGCCCGTTTCTGCTGCCGCAACGGCACCAATAGCAGCATCTTGACTAAAGCCGTTTAATGCCATATCATAACGTTGCTGTGAGAAGAGAGGTCAATATGAAACTTTATAAAGATACGGTAACTATCGGGAATTAAAAGGTATTCCTCGCGTGCGGTGAGCACGCGTACAGGCACTGACCGTGCCGTTCAAGAGAATTAGAGGCCATCCATCCAGGGTGGCCTCTTTACTTTTTGAGGTGATGATCGCTATTCAGATCAACGCCGCCATTCTAACAAGGAAACATGCCGAAGGAGGTGCCGGGGGACAGACATGATAGACTGAGCAGTATAAGAAACGTAATGGAATTTGGACAACAAAGCTACTCTGTACAAGCGGAGCACAGTACATAAAGCTGACCAAGCGAGCAAATCCCCATAAATGTCCTGCCCAGCCTCAAGACTACGCGGGCTCACCCTCCCCGGGGACTGGACTGCCGACAAGGAATTGACGGGACTTTCGGACACCGGAGGAAATTTCTCCTATGGGTACCAAGTGACCCACAAGGACGGCCGCAAGGCCTTCCTGAAAGCTCTCGACTACTCACGCGCCCTCCGCTCCCCAGACCCGCCCAAGGCGCTCCAAGCGTTGACCGCCGCCTATCTTTTTGAACGAAACATCTTGCAGACCTGCAGATCTAAGAGAATGGACCGTGTCGTCCAATCAATTCAGTCTGGCAATGTGGTCGTGGATCACACCGACCTCGGCCGAGTCGATTTCCTGATCTTGGAGATGGCTGATTCGGATGTCCGCTCATTCTTGAGCGCATCGGCAGACATAGACCTAGCATGGAGACTAAGATCGCTGCATCACATTGCAACGGGGATTCATCAACTGCATGCTGCAGACATAGCGCATCAAGACGTAAAACCCTCAAATATTCTGGTGTTCGACGCGTCCGTGACCAAGATCGCGGACCTAGGAAGTGCGTCACAAAGGGGAGTGCTATGTCCCCGAGATGACAGGGATTTTCCAGGAGATCCCGCCTACGCACCACCAGAATTGCTTTACGGCTTCCGAGACCCCGACTGGACGACTAGGCGCTTTGGCAGCGACGCCTACCTGCTAGGAAGCATGATCGTTTTCATGTTTACAGGACTCAACGCCACTGGACTACTTTTATCAAAGATGACAGCCGACCACCATCCGAGGGCGTGGAAGGGCACGTATACAGAAGTCCTACCCTATCTTAAAGACGCGTTCGGGCTCGCTCTCGAATCCTTTGCTACGACTGTACCAAACGAGCCCATCAGGGCCGAGCTCAGGTCTCTTGTAAGCTATCTCTGCGAACCGGATCTGTCTCTCCGCGGGCATCCGCTAAATCGGACGGGACACACTGTACGACTTTCCCTGGAAAGATTTCTCAGTAAGCTCGACCTACTCGCCCGCAGGGCGGAATACATGGTCAAATAGGAAGGACTTGTTTCTCCCAAAAACAAACCGCAAGATCCTCCCGCGTTGGAGAGACTTTTGGACAACCGCCGCGCTCGGACAATTAAGTCCTGCTGCAGCTAACGCTGAAGCGAGCCAGCTCCCCAGAGCTAGTGAGATCGAATCCCGCTCAGCATGGCGTCTCAACCAAACGCTCTGGCACGCTTTGGACCTCGTCGGTTCCGCGCTAGTCATCGGAGACACGTCCGACCCGGATGTTCTAGCGGCCGCAACTTTTCTCGAAAGCAAAGGTCACGATTGCCCCGCGCCCGCCCGTCAACTGGTCAAAAGAATACTGCATCCAGACGAGCAATCTGGCATCAACATAGAGCTTCCAACCATAAGCCAGTCAAGCCTGAGAGTTGAAATCCAAGCCAGACGCCGCCGCCTCGGCGTGGAACCCCGAAATGCGATCCTTTGGACCGATGTTGCGCGACTTTACGCTAGCCTAGGACAACGGAGCAAAGCGGAACACGCCATTCAAATGGCCTGCCGGCTCGCTCCGGACAACCGGTTCGTTATCCGTTCCGCGGCGAGATTTTTCGTCCACATCGGGGACCATGAACAAGCGCTACGGCTACTCCGGACAACGACTCTTACTCAATCCGACCCGTGGATAGCAGCGGCGGAGATTGGCGTCTCCACCTTCTCCGCTGCTAATCCGAGACTTCTAAAACTGGGCCGACGAATGGTCGACAGCGGAGACTTCTCCGACTTTGCAAAGAGCGAACTCGCCAGTGCCCTAGCAACAATTGAATTGAATGAAGGTAACAGGAAGGCGGCAAAGAAACTGTTCAAACAGTCTCTCGCACTTCCGACAGAGAACAGCGTCGCACAGGCAGAATGGGCATCAGCACAAGTTGGCGACTTGTATTTGCCTACGATCCAACCCCAAGTACCACGCAACTACGAAGCCCGATCGTTGTACGGGTATCGCATCGGAAACTGGGAAACCGCACGCGCTAATGCCGAAGACTGGCTAAACGACCAGCCCTTCTCATCGCGTCCAGCAAGCGTGCTCTCATATCTTTACAGCACAATACTTGGGCGATACGATGAGGCGCTAGAAGTTCTGAACTTCAGCCTCAAGTCAAACCCAGAAGATCGTGGTCTAATCAATAACAAGGCGTTTAATCTCATCAACCTAGAGCGCCTCGACGAGGCAGACACACTCCTTAGGAGAACCGACCCGAAAGCCATCGACGATCTTGCCACAATAACCCTCATTGCTACCAAAGGACTGCTACTTTTCAGGAAAGGACTACCCGAGATTGGAAGGATCCTCTACTTGGAGGCCATTGACATGGCCAAGCGAAAGGAGAATCGTCACTACGCAGCCCTTGCAGCGCTATACCTTGCCCTCGAAGAGTTACGCTCAGACTCCAAAACAAAATCGCAAAGCGTTAAAGCTGCCGTCCAACTCGTAGCCTTATGTGACGAACCCGACGTTAGGCACCTCTACCCACGTTTGGTAACAATGGCCAAGGTCGCAAAAATAGACATCAAGTAAAACGCGCAGGACGGCGCAGGGAACAGACGGGAAGTTCCCTGTCCCTGATTTCTCCTCCCGCCGCTCGCCACTCGCCACTCGTCACCCGCCACTGCGCTTTCTTGGCTCTTCCGCATCCCACCAGTTACAATAGATTGTTTGCATGTGCGGTAAGAAAGCAGCCCTTGCGAACGTACTCTTAGATGTAGGGGCGCGTTTTTCCTTCGACTGTTAACTGTCAACTGTTGACTGTCGACTTTTTTCGGAGACGGCGAAACCATCCATGGATGTAGCCAAGGTCGTTGACAGAGTCGTCGCGAGCTTTATCGGCACCAAGCACGAGCGCGACATCAAAAAATTGCAGCCGCTCATCGCCGCCATCAACGCCGTAAGAAACACACTCGATTCGTCCAGTCCCACTTCGCGGTTTTCCTCGAGAGCTTGCTTAAGGCTCGTATGAGGCCTCCCGTATCCGATGGTGAGATCGTCTTTTCGTCAACAAAAATCACCCCGCCGTGCCCGCGTTCTTCTTCCGCCCAGGCCTTGAGCAGCGGGGGAATCGTCCGTCGATCGTAGGTTACCAGCGTCAACCCTTGTGTTGCGGCTTCCTGCAAACAGGCGGAGTCCGTTTGTCCCAGGAATTCGCCCCCTTCCCATTCGGTCATGCAGATAGCTACCAGCGAGCGATGGCGCCGGCGAAGACCCTCTGCCACGCTAGGCGAGACATGCTCATCCAGAAGAACCTTGAGCATTTCAGCTCTTTGACGCAGCTTTGGAAACGAATTCGGCGGCTTGCGGCAGCATGCGCTTCAGGGCCTCGAAATCTGTGGCTGCGTTCTCGGAAAGCGCTCTTTCGATTTCTTCCGGAAAGGCCTTTGCATAATTGACGCCAGCTTGGACTCGCGCTTCCGGCCATTTGAGATGCCTGGCCGCGCTTGGGACATCACCCCGGTAGCTTTGAATGAGGAGCAACACTTCCCACACTGCAAGAGTGCTGCCCTGGATGTAGGCTTGTCGGCCCGCGGGCGAATCTCGGAAGTCAATGAACGCGAATTCCGACCGCCTAAGACCTTCCTCAACCAGCCGGGCGCTGGCATCACTAGGCGTCCATCCATGCCGATGGGCCATGCGCTTGAGACGGGTTTCGCTCTCCGCTGGCAGGCGCATACTGACGACAACCGAACGAGACTTTTTCACGGAACCTTCCTCCCAAGATGTAAGTCTTGTAAGCATTGTAGCACGTTTGGCGCTCGGGGGGCCTGTTTTGTTGCGGCACAGCGCCACGAGCTTCGAGGGTGCCGGGTGCCGCATCTCGTCACTCGCCACTGCCGTTTCTTGGCTCTTCCGCATCCCACCAGTTACAATAGATTGTTTGCATGTGCGGTAAGAAAGCAGCCCTTGCGGACGGAGTTCTAGAGACCGTCAGGAGACGGCGAAACCATCCATGGATGTAGCCAAGTTTGTTGACCAGGTTGTCGCGTGGTTTATCGGCACCAAGCACGAGCGCGACATCAAAAAATTGCAGCCGGTCATCGCCGCCATCAACGCGCGCGAAGAGGAAGTGAAGTCCCTCAGTGACGAGGGCCTCAAGACGCGCTTCGCGGAACTGCGCAAGCAGGTTCAGGACGAGTTGAAGGACGCGGATCCCGCCGAGTCTGCCGCTTACAAACTGCAATTGCAGAAGGCCCTGGAGCCGGCCATCGTGCCGGCGTTTGCCCTGGTGCGCGAAGCGGGCCGCCGCTTCCTGAACATGCGGCACTTCGATGTGCAGCTCATCGGCGGCATCGTTCTCCACGAAGGCAAAATCTCCGAGATGAAGACGGGCGAAGGCAAGACCCTCGTCGCCACGCTGCCCGCCGTCTTGAACGCGCTTGCCGGGCGCGGCGTGCACATCGTTACGGTGAACGATTACCTGGCGCGGCGCGACGCGGAATGGATGAGCCCGCTCTACAAATCCCTCGGCTTGAGCGTCGGCGTCATCGTGCACGACCTCGACGACGAGCAGCGCCGCGCGGCTTACGGCGCGGACATCACCTACGGCACGAACAATGAGTTCGGTTTCGACTACCTGCGCGACAATATGAAGTACGACCTGGCGCACTGCGTCCAGCGCGGCCACCAGTTCGCCATCGTCGATGAAGTGGACTCTATCCTGATCGACGAAGCGCGCACTCCGCTGATTATTTCCGGCCCGTCCGAAGAGTCCACCGACAAGTACGCCAAAATTGACAAAATCATTCCCAAGCTGATTCAGGACATCGATTACA
>Ga0207032_1107_pt2 | contig 23065 bp, 17 predicted proteins | sample Alteio_BWMinCont_38_FD_153308 | JGI IMG/M metagenome (GOLD analysis project Ga0207032, IMG submission 153308) | Enriched cells from forest soil in Barre Woods Harvard Forest LTER site, Petersham, Massachusetts, United States -... | ecosystem: Environmental > Terrestrial > Soil > Temperate forest >... | reverse complement strand
AAGAAATGTCAAAAACAATGATTAGGCTAATGATTATTTCCAGGAAAAAATCAGCCTTTATTTTATCGGTAATTGCTTATCTGCTTGTGTTTTCAATCCATGGGAATGCACAAACTCCGGCATCAAAAACAAATACCAGGACTCTTGATAAGAGTATGCTTGTGATACACGGGAATTTTCGTGATGATCTTCCACAACATTATAATAACGGCAGGACAAGTGTGACGCAGGTAATGAATACCAATCATAGTCGATCGTCGAAGAAATTATCTAAAACCAATTACGTTCATTCTGGGAATACTAAAACCACAGAATTTAAAGATTCGGGCACAAAATCTCTTAAATCAAAACGGTCACATCATAAATCGACCCGGAAAAGAAGAAAACATAACTGATTTGTTTTCATGCAGCCTTAGTGGCTGATCATTTGTCATGAATATTGATATGCGTTTCTATATCAAAATAATGGACTTATTATTCTCAGATAATGGTTCTTTTTAGTAAGTTTGGCATTCAATTTACATCAGCAGGTTGTTCCAATCCAGCATTATAAATAAAATCAGATACAGGGAACAATTTTCCCGGATATTCCTGGTTCTTTTTATCTCGGTATTCCCAACATGCGTTTACGCGCAAAAATCATATCAGGACTATATCAATCAGGGAAATAAAAGCGATAGCCTCAAAGATTATAAAGGAGCAATATCGGCTTTTGACCGGGCCATTAAACTTAATCCGGGAGAAGCTGATCCATATTATTTTAGGGGAAATGCGGAATTTGATCTGTTTAAATATAAACCGGCAATTGAAGATTATACTAGGGCCATTAATATAAATAACAACTATTCTGAAGCTTATTTTAACAGAGGGAATGCTCATTATGAACTTAAAGAATATGATGAGGGCATAGCTGATTTTAATAAATTCATATCCATGAAACCTGCAATACCTGAAGCGTATTATGACCGCGCTGCTGCAGAGGCCAAGAACAAGGATTTTAATGCGGCTATTGACGATTATAAACAAGCATTAATTGCTAATCCAAACTATTACCAGGCCTACTATGACCTTGGCAACCTGTATTTTAAACTCAAAATGTTCAAAGAGGCCGTTGAAGATTATAACCAGGTTGTGAAAATAAAACCGGAATACTACCAGGCATGGTTCAATAGGGCAATGACCGAGTTTAATCTTGATGATGCCAATGCGGGCTGCGCAGATCTTAATAAGGCGAAAGAGCTAGGTGACCCCGATGCCGATGCATTTATTACGGAACTCTGTAGCGAGCCGTAATTCAATTACGAATTAGGAATCAAGAATTAGCGAGAAACAATCAATTTAAATCAGTCCCAAAGACTGGTTCTTTCTAAATAAAATTTTCTCAGTATCTGCTCCCAACCAATTATCGAGTATTTCGCCGTACACATCCTTAAAGTCAATTTTATATACCAGGTCTCCTTCATCAAGATTTGAGAGGTCGGGCGCTTCATTAAACACCCCAGGTTTTTTCAGATTTCCATTTATGATAAACATGTTGTTTGCTGTACCATGGTCAGTGCCATTACTGGCATTCTGGCTTACTCTCCTACCAAATTCCGAAAATGTCATTATTAGGACATCATTGAACCTGTTATTAGCCTTCAGGTCGTCTGTAAAAACGCCTATGCCTTCTGAAAAATCTTTAAGTAGTTTATCCTGTCTTTGATTTTGCTGATCATGGGTATCAAACCCACCCAATGAAATATAATACACGCTGGTATCAAGACCCGAAACGATCAACGTAGCAATGGTTTTCAGGTTCTTTCCAAATTCACCCTGTGGATACTCAAAAGTTGATTTATAAACCCGTGATGTCTTATAAATATAATCTGCAGAGGAACCTGATTCGGCAAGTGTTTTATAAAGATAGTGAAGATTATCTTCTTTTAGTAAGTCATCAGTTCGATTCATTAAGCTTGAGCTTCCTTTCTCCGAAACAGCTTTGATAAATTTATCATGAGCCATGGCAAAATATGCATCAGGGCTTTCAAGGGCAATGCCTGTGCGGGCTTCGCCTCTCATTGCCAGACTCAGGCTCCCATCTGTTTCAATAGCACTATAAGGCTTCTGTGCACCCTGGCAATTGGAATCAAGATACCTGCCTACCCAACCTGTATTTACAAACTGGTTTGATTCACTGGCGGATTGCCAGATATCCATAGACCTAAAATGTGATCTGTCCGGATTTGGATAACCTACACTGTTAATTATATTAAGTTTACCATCATCAAATAATCCTTTCAATGCAGTCATTCCAGGATTAAGACCAAGATCATCATTTAGTTTCAGTACTTCATTGGCTTTTTTCCCAATAATTGGACGGAGTTTATAATAGACGTCATTCTGATATGGGACAACTGTATTCAATCCATCATTTCCACCAGAAAGTTGAACTACAACCAGGATTTTCTTATTTCCAGACGGTCCGAATGCATTTTCGATGGTTCCCAAATAAGGACTTGACAACCTTTCGAAACCTTTCAAAAAACCTGGCACCAGCAATGCCGTGGAACCAAGGGCCGTATATCTCAAAAAATCTCTTCTCTTCATGATTGCATTTTAACTTAGTTGATATTCGGGTAAACTCGTAATAAGCATGATAGCTGAACGCACGTTGTCTGTTGAATGCGAACGGGCAAAATCAGCAATCAAAGTTTTATCGATATTCTGTACACCAGGAGCCAGCAAAGTCATGCTTAAATCATCAACCATTTCTTCAGCGGATTTATTTCTATACCTTTCATTATAATAGTCAAGATCAGCTGTGCTTTTCATTACTTTGAGTACTTTTTTGCCTGCCTCTGCCATCATTGCATTATCTGTTGCGTCTCCTTTCACTGAGACATCCATTTCTGATGTGCAGAATATAGATTCCGGTACCCGCATCCTATACAACAAAGATGAACTGTCAATCCAGTTGCGCCCACCTGCCCATCCGCTCACATTGGGCGGATGAAACAATACCTGCCCCAGAATTTTCTGAAGACCCAGTACAACTTCCGGGTTGTCAAATTCGATTTTAAAATCTCTTTTTAATCCGACGATAAACTCTATTGGCGATTTGATACGGTTGCCCATATTTTTGGGGTCATAAAACCAATCAGATGCAAATATTTCACGCATCAAAACACTGATTTCATAATCTGACTCGTAGAATTTTTGCCCGAGCCGGGCAATGATTTCGGGATCGGGATTCTCCTGGTTTACAAAATATTTATAGGCCTTTGCGGCTATGAAATTTGCAGTTCCTTTTTTACTGAGAATGATTTTCATAATGTCCTCACCGTCAAAATTACCGGTATGGCCCATAAAAGTTTTTACTCCGGCATCATGCTGAAATGGTCTTTTTATAAAATTACCGTCTTCATCAGTAGTCCATCCCGTAAATGCTCTCGCTCCATTTTTAATATCATCTTCAGTATAGTTTCCCCGGCCGATCGTAAATAGCTCCATGACCTCCCTGGCAAAATTCTCATTCGGGCTTTGCTTTTTATTTTGCTGATTATTGAGAAACCTTAACATTGCCGGTTCTTTGGCCACAGCTATCAACATATCCCCGAAATTGCCCAGGGCATTTTTACGAATTGTATTGTTAAGCATTAAAGCATAAAGAGATATAGGCTCAGTACAGGCAAAATGTCCATGCCAGAATAATGTCATCTTTTCGCGAAGTCCACTATTTTCCCCAGCCATCATTTCAATCCATCTCAGGTTCATTTCCTTTTCATCTACAATGGATTGTTTTGTGAGCTCTTTCCTCTGTTCCTGGCTCATTTGACCCATCATTCCTCCGGCATAATATTTTGGTGAATGCAATTCTCTGTCAAGTTTCAGATCAGAAAAATTCCAGGCATCCCCAAACAATTTTTCAATTGCCGCGTGAATAGAATTTCCTTTCTCCTTCTCAAAATCCCAGGGCGATAAACTGAACCCCGCCCGGAGGTAAAGATGCTTTAATGAATTATTCATTGACACTTCCATTTTTCAATCTTCCTGTTATTTTTAGACAACTTTTTATCGTCATCGTTTAACAGGCATTGTATAGAAAAATTCGTGCCGCAGTAACAAAAAAAAACCGGCTGTAAATATTAGAAAACATTTACAGCCGGAAAAAATCCAATGAATACCTTTACCCTAAGTATATTTTCATCAGACTTCGAATATCGAAAACTGAAAACCAGCGGCACAACACCCACTTAGCGTGCCTCCGGGAAATGCAAAATATCAACTAGGATACTATCTCATTTCAAGCGCTAAGATAATAAATAAAATAATATATGGTGCAACAATTTTTTAGCTAAAACGAAGAGGCTATGTAAGATAATCGACAATTGTTTACTTATTTAAGGAACCGGGAACATAGGGAAAATTTCACCAGAATATTAATAAAACATTAATATTAAACAATTTAATGTCAATTTTTATTAAACCAGGGGAAAACACAGCCAGAATTATAGGCGCAAAAAACAATGAAAGAAATTGTTCAAAATAATACTTCTTTTATCTTGATAACTTCCTAGTCTTTTGTGCTATTGACGATATCCAACAGATCATTTAACTCACTGAAATCCTGAATACCAGGCTTAATTTCTCCTTTCCCAGAAATATTGATGCCGAAAGGGTTAAATTTTTCTACCAGTAATTTGATGTTTGATGCATTAAACCTGAAATTAAGAAACACAGGTTGATCTCTGCATAAATCAGTGACAAACAAATCATTCCCAGACTTGGACAAAAACTTCTCCTGTTCATTGAGATCATTGAAACTAAGCAGATAATACATGGCCAATCCATTCACATCATTCACTTTCTTAATAAGCTCTCCAATATGAGAATCTGCTTGAAGGCTAATGTTTTGAATCACACAAAAACCAGGTTTCAGCGCTGAAGTTACATCAGGGTTGAAAGCATTGAGCTGGATATATTCAATATTAAGCCTGTTGCAGGTGTCAGCAATAACATCAGCCGACTCATTTTCCCATTCTGTTACAATAGCCGGTCCTGGAGCCCATCCACTTATTTCCTTAAGATTTTGTTCTGTGCAGTTTTTTGAATTTTCGGGCGATAAGTTGAAGCCCATAAAAGCAGCACCAACTCCTGCAGCATAACGCGCTTCGCTGAGGGTATTTATTTCCCCGAATTTGATATTTAACTTGTGCTCCATAAATCTGGTCTTTTGCTGATTGATTTGAATACAAAGATAGGGTTAATCCAAGCTGAACTAAAAGATTAACAACAATTCATTACTGATTTTGGCCGGCTGCTTTTTTGATCTTGTCCAATAAATCATTGGCTTCATTGATATCCCTGGTCTTTTCATTAGGATCGCTAATATTCTGCGCCTGTACAGATGCGTCATTGGCACTGGCATATGCATCTTTTAATTTCCCCATCTTGAACAATATCCCGGCATAGGTTTCGGTATTATTGAAAGTGTTGTTTGATTTTAAGGCCAGAGCCTGAAAAGCAAGCGCTTTTTCTAATATTTTCTTGTCGTCGGTTTTCCCTTCGATTTCAGAGGTTATTCCCCATACCCAATCAGTTCCGTAAAGTTGAATAAAATGATCCACGTCAGAATAAAATACTGCGGGTTTATTTTGTTTAAGATAGAACGGCAACTCATTAATACAAGTTGAATAAATAGTTTGTTTGTCATGCGATTTCATTGCAATGGCCCGGGCCTTGTTCAACATCTTCTCATTATTACTGTCAGCAGCGCTTTTGACATAAAAAGCCGCTTTCAGGTACAGTACGTTTGAGTCTTCTTTGGTTCTGAATTTCCCCTGGCAATCGGCTAAATGCTCCATATAATAATTATATGCTTTTGAGTTCAGGTCCGACTCATAATATTTAAACATATCCCAGTTTCCTTTGTTCATAAACTGATTATCAGGAATCTTCTCCCAATAACTGGAAAGCGCTTTTTCTGTTATTTTGGTATCGGCATAATAGCTGATGGTATTGATCATTTCTTTCAGGAAGGCCGTATCGTTTTCTCCCCTGAAAAACCTGTAGGCCAGCCCCCTGCAATTGTGCAATGAATCCATAGCAGTGCGACCCACTTTAATAAAGCTTTCAGGCGTAGTAGAAGCTCCGAAATTGTAATGAACAAAAGAGCCCTGAGGGTCAAAAAACAAAAAGCTTGGATACATTTGCAACCGGTATTGCCTTGCCACATCTTTGCCCTCGCCTTTTTCCATATTCATCTGCAGGAAAATATAATTCGAATTATAAAAGTCTCCTACCTCTTGCGATGTGTAAATGTTTTTATCCATAAATTTACACCAGCCGCACCAATCCGTAAAACCATCTACAATCAGGTATTTATTCTCTTTGAGCGCAAGTGCTTTAGCATCTGCCAGGCTGCCTGTATAGATATGGACCCCCTGCGCCCAAACACTAATCTGGGTGCAAATGACGGTCACAAATAGTATAAACGCTTTTCTGATCATTATATGAGTAAGGTTGGAGAGCAAATATACGGCATTTCGGGAAATGCTGTAAATAGAGTGTATCCATATGTTCCACTCATGTTTAATTATCTGCTTTTAGCAATTCTACTTCCTGCAATAGCCAATTGATATTTGCAACATGTTGTGTTTCTGTAATTTTATTTTTCAGATCTTCTCTTTTTTTGAAATAATCTTTATTCCGCTGGTATGGCAATTTAATTTTAAGGGCAAAAGCTTTCTTTGTAAATCGGATTAGATTCTCATATACCTCTGAATTGTCTCTGGAAATGAGCTTGTTGCGTTTGAGATAAATACCAAATGAAGATACAAGTGAATAAAAACTTTCCTCCTCTTCCACCTTATAATATATTTTCAGCAGCATTGCCTTTGAATCCAGGCTATAGTAAATATCAGAAAACTCAACCGAATTAAGCAGTTTCGTGGCCTTTTTATACTCCCCGGTTTCGTAATAATAATTTGCAAGATTATAACTGTAAGCGTTTTCTCGGATATGATCCGGAAGGTGCTTCTTAAAAATATGGATCATTTCAAAAGTCCAGTCGTATTCTTTTAAACGCAATCCTATGGTTACAAAATTTTTAAAATCCCATTGCATGTTTTTGTTATCCTCAAAAACCAGTCCATTGCCAATGATCTGCTTATAAAGATCGAGGAGATTCTGATTAAAAGTCACATTCCCCTGGTTGATACGCCGTATGCAATAATTCTGTGCATACATATAAATAGATCTGAGTTCATCGTGCGAAAAAGCAGATTCGTTTTCTTTAACCAGTTTTTCAAGCTCCAGATAATAAACTTCATTGGCTTCATGGCTGAACATAAGATAAACATTAAGATAAATATGTATTGCCGGGTATCTGCTATAAAATTCGGGATGATCGAGCAGGTATTGTACATTGGTATCAAGCATTTTAAAATCGTAGTTGGCCGAAACGATCTTACTTCGGTTCAGCATTTCACAACTGTCTTTGAGTTTTAATGCCAGGTAGAACAAATCGAGTTGATCGATTTTGCTTTGCAGGTTTTCATTGTCTGATATGGTCGACAACCTCCTGAAAATAAAGTCCCTTTCAGAATGGATCATAAATGATTCATAGAAGTAATTACTATCGCGAATCTGATTTTGTACATGAAGATTTTCAATATCCTTTTCGACTCCGTTTATCATGGGGGCAAGTTCTTTTTCATAAGCCACGCTCATGAGGTTAATTTTCTGCTGAAATGGGGTTTGGACATATTTCTCTATCGAAAGAAACTCCTCAAAGAGGTTCATTAAAGCATACGTAAGATCATGAATGCGACGAGGTTCATATTTTTTGCCTTTATATATCTTCTTTAGTATCCAGTCTTTGTCAAGCGACTCTTCTTCATATAATTTTTCCCTGATGATCAGGTTGAGGTATATACTAAGTTCTTTGTTCTTATTAAAATAAGGAGAATCCACAAAATCCCGGAATGAGATAATCTCAGCTTCGTCAAGTTGCTTTAGAACAAGAAAAAGCTTGCTTAACTGCATCTTACGTATATTTTATTTGAACATGAATGATTCACTCATCTAATATTTATATTATAATATGTTGTTTATTAAACATATATAAATCACACTGACAAATATAACGTATTTTTATTACTGAAGATGATGTTAATATGTAATTTTTTTCACATAACATCCTTCTAATCTTTGTATCGTCTATTGAAATAACTTGTTTAACTTAGATTTAAATACTATGAAAACTTCTCCAAAGCACCCGGTTTCATTGTTGGCTTTAAATAAGCCAAAGGCCTCAACTTTAATCATTAAAGTCGTTGCCATTCTTTTATGGACCTTCACCTTTTACAATGCACAAGCACAACTGAAAGGAAACTATACAATTGATCCGTCTAAATCTGCATCTGCATCAAATTACAAGGATTTCCACTCAGCGGTCACAGATCTGGATTCAGGGAAACGATATGATGGTGGCGCCGCAAATGGCCGAGGGGTGAGCGGCGCGGTGGTTTTTAAAGTAGCGGATGGAACGTATCATGAAAACGTCCATATTTTTACCATACCAGGAACATCATTAAAAAATAACGTTTTATTTGAATCGGCTTCAGAAGATAGTTCTAAAGTAATAATTACCTTCCCGGAAGTTGATTCAAGTAACCTGAACGGACTTTTTATTGATTTTTCGCTGTTCTTTGAAGATGTTTCATATGTCAGTTTTAAAGGAATGACGCTGTCGAGACCCGGAACCAATAATAATCCGCAAGCATATTCAGACGGAATTCTTATTAAGAGTTCTGACAGTATTACCATCACAAATTGCCAGATAACGGGCAATTTAATTTCGAGTAACCAATTTACCTCTGCAATAAAAATAATTCCTGATCCAAAAAGGAATGCGCCCAGTAAAGTCTTTATTCTCAGCAACCTTATTTTACATTGCATCGCGCCAATAACAATACAAGACGGTTCCGACACTATCATGATTGATGGCAATATTATAGACAGTTGTGGTACTGTTGGCCCTTGGGGTATTAATATCTGGTTAATTAATAAGCTGATATTTACTAGGAATTATATTGCCCCGGGAATGGGAGGAATTTCCACACAGGAAGTCAGGGACCTGGAAATATCCAGGAATATTATTTATGGAGAAATCCAATCTGACGGGGATGGATCCACTAAATTGCCAGTTCTAATTGCAAATAATGAGATTTGGGGGTGGTCCTCGTACGTTGGAGCCATCAGCGACAGTTCAGTTAATTTCTATTACAATACATTTTATTACAGTGAGGAAATTGAACTTAGCGACATGATTTCAGTAAATTTTGCAAATAATATTGTCTATGATACAGTTTCCTCGCCAATTTATGCAAATAAAACCACGGTATCTGACTACAACAATTATATTCTGAACCCAAATAAATATTTCTGCACATATAACCCCACTTATTATTATCAATCTCTTCAAGACTGGCAATCCGGCACAGGAAATGATCTTCATTCCAAAGAAATTAATCCTGGATTTTTAAGTCCCTCTTACCCGGCGCCAACCAATGCAGCCATGAATTTTGGCACTCCGATATCTGGAATTACTACGGATATCAATGGCAACCCCCGTGATCCCAATCATCCAACAGTTGGTGCATTTAACCTTGCCAGCGCGCTCACAGATACAACTTTGTGTAAAAACAGTTGCGCTATTTTCACAACACCCATGCCAGGCATTAGTTATCACTGGAGTACGGGGCAAACTACCAAAAGTGTCAAATACTGCCCGACAACCAGCGGACCGGTTTGGCTAAGTGTAAAGTATGGTTCAAAAATAAGCGATACAGTTCATTTTCAATTCTATGTGACAGTTACCAACACAACCTGTGTATGGCCGGGTGATGCCAATGATGATGGCCAGGTAGATATGAATGACCTCCTGAATGTAGGTGTCGCATATAGTGATACAGGATCGAAACGTCCCAATGCCAGTTACGGTTGGTTTGCACAGTCTTGCTATGATTGGTCAAAATCATTTGCCGACAGTGTAAACCACAAATTTGCTGACTGCGATGGCAATGGGATCGTTGATTCTTCTGATTTATCGGCAATCGAAATAAATTATTCAAAAACCCATTTGAAAACAAACGCAATTGCCACGGGAAATCCGAGTAATCCACCATTAAGTATCTCCTTTTCAGAAGACAGCGCAATGGCGGGAGACACAGTTCAGGCAGTACTCAGCCTGGGTTCCAAAGCGATACCAGCCTCCAATGTTTATGGCGTGGCGCTAAGTATAAGTTATGGGGCCGCTTCAGCTGCTACATATTCCAGTGTTGATTTCAGCAACTCCTGGCTGGGCACTTATCATAAAAACATGGTCGCACTGGTGGTAAATAATGCGTCCAATCAATCTGTGGATGTGGGTATTACGCGAACAGACCACAGCAATGCGTCAGGTTATGGTGAGATCGGGAGAGTGGATATCGTGATGCCTGATAATCTTGCAGGAAAAAGATACGTAAGACAACTCGTTCATTTTAATATCGCAAGCTATAAAGCAATCAGCGCCAATGAGGACACGGTACCACTATATCCTACAGGTGATTCTATCCTTCTGTATGAATATAAAACATCTGGAATTGCTCCAAATATTTTAAGACCTTCAGATTTGCAGGTTTATCCCAATCCGGCTAATGATGTATTGCATATCAAAACTGCACATGATCTTATTAATGGGGTATATATTTCTGACCTTATGGGAAGGACAGTATATTCAGTATTAAATCAAACATCTGCAGAAGTTGATTTGCCTTTAAGCACCTTATCAAAAGGTATTTATATTCTGAATATCACAACTTCTAAAGGAATAAGCCGTATAAGATTCGTTAAAGAATAAGTGGAAATTTTAAAGAATTCTTTATTCCCCCTTTCTCTCTTTCATTTAGCAAGCGTCGCCATTAAATAGCGGCGCTTGTTATATGAATATGCAATTAATAAAGACTTGAAATAAAATTATTTATAAGGCTTTGATGGGATAATAAAATCAGAAATACGAAGGCTGTAACTTCGAAAATTCGTAATTCATAATTACTTGCCCGCTTCTTTCTTCAAAAACACGAAACCGTTTTCGCTTTGAACCATATGGAATCCCTGGTTATGGGTAAATTCATAAATCGCATCTCTATCACTCACCTTTGCAACGAGGTATACCGGTTTGGGTATGTGCTTTCTGAATATCATATCACCGTCATTGATTATGGTTGAATCCGTTGGCGGCTGTTTTTGTGTGTAGTATAATTGCGCATAGCTTTTATAACCCCAAACAGCCACATAACAGTCTTCATGCTGCCGTGCGATAAAAAAGTCAATGGCTGCTTTCTGAGAATAAGCTTCAATTTTAGCAGTAAAAATATAAAGTGTGAGTTGCAGTCCGATGACGCCCGCAACAAAAATGGATATGACCCCGGCTAACCTTGTATTCTTCCTTGCATACAAAACAATACCCGTTGCAAATAGGATAAAATATCCCATACCGACAAGACTCTCCCACCCTGTCCAATTTACATGCGCTTTGAGGGCCTCCCGGCCGAATTCATCCCCGATATAAGGCTCGATCCAATTGATATGCCTGGCGATATAAGGAATACTTGCCAGAGCAATGGATAGGAGGCTTCCGACTAAAAAAAGTAATGCAACTATTATTGTGCCCGGCTTTGCTTTGCTAACCCAGATTATTTTGTAAATAGCATACGAAGCGAGAAACGTAATTGGGAAATAAGCCAGAGAAGAATAATGGATGATCTTGGTCTTGACAATGGTGAAAATAAGGAGGATGGTAAACAACAAAATAACCATCCATTTTTTCATGTTCCGGACCTGATAGGTTTCTGTTTTTTCTTTTCGCAAAGCTGACAGCATAAATATCGAAGCAGGGAAACACCCAAAAAACAACACAACAAAATGATAATAAAAGGGTCCCCCATGTCCTGCATCAGGGGTGTTGAATAAGGCTACCTGGCGTTCAAAAAAACCAACCAAAAATCCAGATCCATGCCGGATGGTATCAAGGCCAAACCAGGCTGTGGATACAATAAATGCAGAAATTAAAAAAACAACAAGATACCGAAAAGATAAAACTGCTTTGAAACCAAAGTCTGCCCAGTAAAAAATGAGGCAAAACAATACAACAAGCAAGGCGACAGGCCCTTTGGTGAGAATGGCCAGGCCAATAAATATTCCTGCGAAAACAGCTTTCGTGATTCCTTTGGTAGGTTTAAAATCTTCAGGATTGGTGAGAAGAACAAACTGGTAAACCCCAAGGAAAATAAAAAGATTAAACAGCGGATCGATCAACCCGGTTTTAAAATAGAAATGTGGTAAAAATGACCCGATATAACATAATACCCAGATCCATCCGAACTTTTCATCTTTTAACCTGGTACCAATATTGAAAATTACCAGAAGGGTAATGATACCAACAATGGCATTAGGTAGTCGGGCAGCAAATTCATTCACTCCAAAAACAGACATTGACAAGGCCTGAACCCACATAAACAAAGGCGGTTTTTCCGTAAATGGCTGAAAATTAATCTGCAAAAAACTGTACTTATGTGTCAACAGCATTTCCCTTGCAGACTCGGCAAAGTTGATCTCATCCCAGTCGAAAAGATGAACCGATCCCAGGAAAGGGATAAATAACAATGCCCCAAGGCAAATGATCAGAATAAAATTCTTTGTCCTCATCCTTTTAAATGCAACAGGGTTCTATCAAGCCAGGGATATTGTTTCGGGGAATTAAAATTATGCCTGTAAAAGTAATAATAAATGAGTATTGAAGACAGAATTCCAAGGATAGAACCGACATATATATCCAGGAAATAATGTTGCGAAAGATATATCCGGCTATAAGCTACAGATAGAGCGATCAAAAAAAAGAAAAGTTGCCAGATTTTATGCAAATGTGGATATGCAAGGATGATCATTGTTGCCATACAAAATGCTGTGGCTGTATGCCCACTCGGGAAACTATTGTTGGAATACGGTGTAAAATCAGGAACCAGGTGTATCGGAAACTTATCAGCATAGGCAGCCCAGGGCCGTGGTCGTTCCGTAAAAATCAATTGCTTTAACACCTGGACCAGGATTCCTTCCAGGGCGTAAGAAGCGCCGAGGGCCAGACCAAACCTGATATTAATGAAGAACAAAGCAAGAACGCAGATAAAAACACAGAAAAATCCATTGCCGATATCGGTGACAAAAGGCATTATTCTATCAAGACTGTGCATATAATGCACGTTTACCCAAAAGAAGATATCCTTCTGGCTAAAGGCAATATTAAGTAACATACCTGCTGCAAAGAAAACCAGGCATGGAACAACAAAACCTTTAAACCTATTTTGGGCGTTGTATTTCAAAAACGGGAAAACTAATTTCCTGTAAAATTCGCTTTTCTTTTCTCAAGAAAAGCCTGAACTCCTTCATGAAAATCGGCTGTATCAAAACAATTGGAAAATTCGTTGATTTCCAGTTCAAATCCGTTGCCTTCTTTTTCATAATAGGCATTCACCAGTTCAAGGATCTTATCTACTGCCAAAGGAGATTTCTTTGCCACCTTAGAAAGTATCTCAAGCGCTTTAGGCATCAGCTGATCTGGCTCTGTCACATGATTCACCAAACCAAATACTTTTGCTTCGTCTGCGCCAATGGCATCTCCTGTTAATAAAAGTTCTGTCGCTTTTGCTTTTCCAACCAGGCGAACCAGCCTTTGTGTACCGCCATAACCCGGTATGATACCAAGGTTCACTTCCGGTTGGCCGAATTTGGCATTGGTGCTTGCAATGCGGATATGACACGCCATAGCAAGTTCGCATCCACCTCCAAGAGCAAAACCATTCACTGCGGCTATTACAGGTTTGGTGCAGCGTTCAATACTGTCAAAAACGATATGGCCCTTATGCGCCATTTCTCTGCCGGCATCCGCTGAAAATTCTGAGAATTCTGCAATATCGGCACCTGCAACAAAGGCCTTCGGACCTTCTCCTGTGATAATAATGCCAATAATATCATGGTTTTTTTCTGATGCTGAGATAGCAAAGCCCAGTTCTGAAATCGTCTCAATATTGAGAGCATTCATTTTGTCGGGGCGGTTGATGGTAATGGTACAGACTCCGTCTGCCTGTTCGTATTTTAAGTTTTTGAAATGCATTTTATATATTCACTGTGTTTAAAGATCTCTGTGTTTTGATACCCAATTTTTTATGTATTCTGCAGTGACTGAAGTTGGTGTACCGGGTGCGAACAATTCTCCGACACCCATTTTTTTAAGTTCTTCCATATCCTCATCCGGAATAATACCGCCACCGGTAAGGAGTACGTCATCCATACCTTTTTCTTTCATGAGGCGAAGAATTTTTGGAAAAACCGTCATGTGTGCGCCTGACAGTATGCTGATACCGATGACATCCACATCTTCCTGAAGTGCTGCATTTACAACCATTTCAGGGGTTTGGCGGAGGCCGGTATAGATTACCTCCATGCCTTCATCGCGCCAGGAGGCCGCAATAACCTTTGCACCCCGATCGTGTCCGTCGAGGCCAACTTTTGCCACCAAAACTCTTATTGGGCGCTTCATTTCAGCGGGCAAGTTAGGACTAAAGTTTGGAATTTACAGTATCCAAAAATCATGGCAATTTATCAGCCCTCAGAGCACCGATGAAATAGAAAATACTATTTTTTCAGATCTTCATCATCTACATCACCAAGAATGGTATCCGGATTGTCGTCGTCTTCCTCGGTTTCTTCATCCAGGAGAAGATCTTCATCTTCAGAATCATCATCTCCTCCCAAACCAAGTTCTTTAAATTCCTGCTGGTATTTATTGTCTGTTCTATTAATAAGTTTCTTGTCAGGTACTGTTTTAGTCAGAAATTCGTTGAGTTTGTCAACATCAATATTCGAGATAATTTCGCCGAATTCGTTTATTTTCAAATCAAGACCTTTCAACTCCGGGTGAACCTGGGCAACAACGTTGTTTTTTCTTTTTCTTCCCATGGCATTGGTATTTATTGATTTTGTTAATGCAAATTTAAAGCCGTTTTCAATTGTATTAATTTTATTGGAAACAATTATAGATAACGAATAGTTTAAGCTTTCATCTTATGAATCATATCGTTTTAAACTCATTTTGTAATTTCATCAAGGAGATCTGCCATTTCACCAGTCAGGTTTCTAAACGCATATTTCTCGATATTTTGGGGGATATATAACTGTTTGCCTGCTTTCCAGGCCTCATAAAAAGCTGTTATTGTGGTTTTCAATACCTCATCCTTATCATAATCCATTGTTAATCCGGCTTTGGCATCCGCTACAATTCCAGCTACATCACTATCCTCTGTTCCAATAACCATTATCTGCCGCCTGCTGCCAAGATATTCGAATAGTTTGGCAGGAATGCGCCCTTTTACATTATAATCGCCAAAGCCTTTATTTAAGAGCAATAGCAGTACGGTAGAATCAAGCATCCCTTGTATTACCTGCTTTCTTTGAAAAAAGGGTGTAAACCTGAGATAATCCCTTATCCCCGCCGTTTCAATGGACCTGAAAATGCTGTGATCCACAATGCCGGCAAGATCAATAAGCAGGTCTTCCTTAAATCCGGATAATTCCCGAGTAAGGTCTGCCAAAACGGCCCACAATTTTTCCGGATTCCGATCAGAACCAAATGTACCGTAATGACTGATAATGAATTTATTGCTTTGCTTTCCTGATTTGTCCTTAAAATCGTCTTCATCATAGCCGCAGGGGATAAAATCAACAGGTCTGCTGCCAAGGTCGGCAAGGTCTTTGCTCCAGGCCGGACTCACAATAGTTACCCTGTCAGCATTTTTAAGTACATCCTGCTCAAGTCTTTTATGTTTTTCCCTGGCGAAATCGCTTAACATGAATTTTTCAAAATAGTCTATTTGGGTCCACGGATCTTCAAAATCAGCAATCCATGGAATACCGAACTCCTTGTGCAGGACGTTGGCTATTAAATGCAGGGAATGTGGCGGGCCATCTGATATAATAGCATCTATTTGATGTGTTTTGAGGTATTTTCTGAGATATCTGATCGATGGTTTGATCCATAGCATACGCGCATCAGGAATAAAGAAATTACCCCTTACCCAGATACCAAGTTTATGGGCAATCCCTTGCTTTTTATCGGAAACCAGAAAAACGTCGCGAACGAATTCGTCTTTTTTCCTGCCTTTTAATATATTGAAAATCCCAAAAGGTTCAAGGATCGGTGTTTTGATGACTTCAATTCCGACTGGAATCTCTTTTACCAAAGTTTCATCCAAAACAGGATAGTTAGCATTTTCAGGGGCATATACGACAGGCTCCCAACCAAAATCCCTGAAATATTTCACAAATTTCAGGTCTCTTATTACACTGATCCCGCCGCAGGGAGGCCAGTAATAAACAATATAGAGAACGCGCTTCAAAAGTGTAAAGAGTAAGAAGTGAGAGGTGAGAAGTAAGAAGTTTTATGAAAAAAAAAGTTGCCTGAAAATGAATTCAGGCAACTTAGATTAAATTTTTTAGGCTTTAACATTCGAAGCGAAATTAATCATTTAGCATCATTGAATAAGCCGTTTGCTCAATGAAAAAGGCGTAAACTATTTACCCGCCGGATAAGGGTCATCATCTTCAGATGCTTTTTTCATAGGAGGCATCGCTTTTGACTTATCCTTTCCTTCCAGGTGATTGAAATATTCCTCCAGCTGCTTCACATCCAGGCGTTTTGCAATGATTTTTTTATTCTGGTCCAAGACATAAATTACAGGTGTACTGTAAATATCGTACATCTTGTTGAAATCAGTAACTGTAAACGAATCCCATACATTGATCCAGTCGCCGGTCTTGTTTTCCCTGATATATTTTTTCCAGTCTTTGGTTTTTCTTTCTATAGTCGCTGCATACACCTCAAGGTCTAACCTCTTTTTATTGTCTTCATAAAATTTATGAAGGATCGGACTGGCATGCTGGCAATGGCCGCAGTTTGCATCCCAGAAAAAAAGAAGGGTATATTTATGATGCACGCTGTATAAAGTAATTACCTTTCCGTTACTGTCAGTCAGGTAAAGATCGGGGGCAGTTTTTCCGATAAGCAAATGTGATACAATACTATCGCGTTTGCGCATACCGTTTATCTGTGTAGGCGTTACCCATTTGGCCTGTCCCGGGAGGAAATATCTTTCTATCAGATTTGATGTTACGGCATCCATACCCATATATTGCGATTCATCATAATGATTCACTATCCATGATAAATTGTATTTGAACATCTCATCACTCGCCCTTGATTTTTCTATAATGTTAACTGCATCCCTAATAATTGAATCCGGCTCGGGAATGACCAGGTTTTTGAAATAATATTCCAGTTTGCTTTCATAAAACGGCGTTCTGGCAATCCTTTCATCTGAGAAATCTATATTATCAAAATAGTGTATTTTGAAATAACGATAAGGGAATGTTGAATCTTTTTTACCGTTTTCGAGCTTCGGTGTTTCAGGTATTACAGGTTCAGGTAATGACTTAAGAAGCTTGGTCGAAAAGCTTTCAGGATATTTTTTCATGAATCCAGTACGGAAAGAATCAACCTCACGACCCATTTGGTTCAATCTGGCCTTCAATGCTTTAACGCTATCCGCATTTTTTCTTTTTGATAATATCCTGTTAATAGAATCTGCCGTGCGGCCCATTCTTACGGTGTACTGGTGGTATTCGTAAAATATAGAATTTTCAGGCGAGCCTTTTATTTTCATATGAAGTTCAAGGTCACTTGTATCTGTTTCGAGTGTAAAGGATTGAGTTGTCACAAGGAAATCAAAATATCCCTTTTTCAAAGTGCAGATGTACACCCCCTGAGGAAGGGGTTTCTCGCCTTTAAATCTGCACATACCGTTCGCATCTGCCCTGGCGGAGTCTTGCACGATATAGCGGTTAGATCCATAATAATAACCGATACGGACCATTGAATCCTTGGCTATACCTTTTATCCTGATTTTCACATCGTGACCTTCGGTTGTGCCTGTTGCTGATGCACTGAATGCCAGCGGAAAAATGAGTAAAAATAATAAATAAACAATCTTCATGTTCACATTGTAATTTGACATATCCGCAAAAATATCACTTTAAAAAGCAATTATTCAAGAGTATGCTTGATTTTTTTTTCATCTGTGCAAGAATTATACCATAATTCCTAACTCAAGTTTGCAGATTGAATGCGGAGGTTTAAAGCATGTCTAACGCAAGCTTAAGCTTTGTGAACCACCCGAAATAATAGTAAAATCCGACTCTTTTGTGTCCGTACTTGTTTGTGAATCTTTACTTCGATACACGAGGCTGTAATTACCAGGTTGCAAATTAAGGAATGCCCTTCTTACGGTGCCTGCACCATTAATATCCATCACAAATTCAAGATTATTACTTCTTTTCACAAACAATTGCCCGATCACGTCATTCGGATAAGCCAGTTCAAGATCGCCCGATTCCGGAATATGCAATGCCGTTGTAGAATCCTGGTTGATACTGATATTCTTAAGAGATATTCTGGGCAGAACAAGGATGTCCACATCATATTTTCCAATAAGGTATCTGCCAAATGTATTAATAGACTGAACATTTACAATATCACTTTCACCTGCTTTTCTTACAATGCATTGGACATAATACTCATTAAGTGAGGACGATTTTATATTCAAATAGCCCATTGGCGCCGGCACATTTATCACATTATTCTGCGCTCCTAATAATGAAATACCTTTTTTATACACCGGAGGATTGGAGTTCACCTGGAGATTGTAAATGGTGGAAGGATCAACCGAAAAGGTATCAGGCTTGCCCTGGTCGGTCATCGTGTGATAAAAATTATATTCCACTACGCCCGTTTTCGCATTAGTAAAACACATTTCAGCATCTGTCTGTGTGGGTTCGCCTTTACTATCCAGCAGCCTTACGGTAACCGTAGTATTATTTACCGCCTGCGACACTACATTCGATAATATCTGTCCCAGGTCTTTTTCATTCTGAGGCAGGTAATATTTCCCTACACATTCAAAGAATTTCATCTTTTGTTCATCAATGCCGATCCCAACAATATAGGGTCTTAGAATGATATTCCGGCTCTGGAGCTGTTTTGAGACCGCGCATGGATCGCCATCACATTCTTCTATCCCATCCGTAATAAGTATGACTACATTTTTACCATTCCCGTCAGGGAAATCTGATGCGGCCTGGGTTAAAGAATACGCAATTGGCGTATAGCCGTTGGGCTGCACTTTTTCAACAAATTTTATGATTTCAGAGGCATTGCCCGTATGAAAACCCACTACAAGTTTGGTGTCTTTGCAGTCGTGTGCAGATACCGGGTTTTGAAAACCATAACACCTTAGAGCTATTTCAACATTTCTTATATCCTTAAGACTATCAACGAGATTGATAAGTATTTTCTTAGCGGCAGCCATCCTCGTTGTATTTTCCCACTTGCTTTTCATGCTGCCCGAAGCGTCAAGCACAAATAATATCCTTGTATGGGGGGATTCAGCTGCTAACTGATGTACAGCGGACACAATGAAAAAAACTAAAAATATGAAAGAAAGGATTCTAAAACGCATTTTCACAAGTCGCAAGTTCAGCTTTGACACAGGACAAACTTACGAATTATCTAACGTTTAAAGCATTAAAATATTTGGAGATCTCTTGATTATCGAAAATCGTTCAACCCTTTCAGGGTTGTATTTTATAGTTTGAGTATTATCCATGGGCTTTACCCATGGTTATTATAGTTGAAGCCCTTCAGGCTTCCAGATAATTGGCTGAAGTATGACTTACAATTTTTAGATTAGGCTTATTACCCTGAAAGGGTTAAATAATAATAACCGCGGGTAAAGCCCGTGGGCAATCACAACCGAACTCCTCATAACCCTAAAGGGGTTGAACTAATTTACCCACACGTTCCTCTTTTTGTAAAATTGGAACTCTTATGACATAATCTTTTATTAATATGTATTTCCGTATCTTTGCAACAATATTTTAAAAACCAATTATCAATACCTTCGATAGGATATCATTAAAATCCTGTTCTAAAGCAACTGCTCGAAGGTCATTTTCACCGCCGGAACTAAACCGGAATCCAATTGTAATCCTTTTCCAAACCATTCATTTATCTTTCGGGACTTCCAGGGAATTCTTAAATTCTCAAATCCCCAAACCTGTCCCGACTTATTCGGGATTTTCAAATTAATCCTTATGCCCAGAAACAACAAACCCACGAAAAAAACCAATAAACCCACACCCAATAAAGGTGCACCTAAAAGTAAAACCAAAAGATCTGTCAAAAGCTCTCTTATCAATTACCTGCGCAGCCATGCCACCGAGCCATTCAATTACAAGCAAATGGCCGATCTACTTCAGATCCGCAGCAATACAGAAAAAACGGCCTTAATAGAAGCACTTGAAGACCTGCTCGAAGAAGGCGCCCTCGAAGAAATAAAAAGAGGCAAATACAAATCACTTGCTTATTCTCAATATGCTGAAGGCCGGGTAGATATGACCAAATCTGGCTCTGCCTATATTATTGTAGATGGTGTAGAAGAAGACATCTATATCGCGCCATCTAAAATGAAAGGTGCTTTCCAGGGTGATACCGTGAAAATATTGCTCTATGCCCGCAGCAAAAGCCGCCGCCCGGAGGGTGAAGTGGTTGAGATTGTTACCCGCAAGAAAGAACAGTTTACCGGCATTCTCCAGGTTTCTGAAAAATTCGCATTCCTGGTACCCGACAGCAAAAAAGTGCCAGTAGATATATTTATACCCATTGGCCGGCTGAATGGCGCAAAAAATGGCGAGAAAGTTCTTGCCAAAGTTTTGGAATGGGCTACGGAGGGATCTAAAAGCCCGATCGGTGAGGTGATCAAAATATTCGGGAAACCGGGCGAACACAGCACGGAAATGAATGCGATCATTGCTGAATTTGATTTGCCTGAAGAGTTCCCCCCGCTGGTGGAGAAAGAAGCTGAGGCCATCTCAAAAGATATCACGGAAGCTGAAATTGCAAAAAGATGGGATTTCAGAGGTATACCCACTTTTACAATTGACCCTGCAGATGCAAAGGATTTTGATGATGCTTTATCAATACGAAAAACCGCAAGCGGACATTGGGAAATAGGAATCCATATTGCCGACGTATCGCATTATGTAAAAGAAAAAACACAACTTGATAAAGAAGCACTGGAACGCGGAACTTCTGTGTACCTGGTAGATAGGGTAATTCCCATGCTACCAGAAAACCTGTCAAACAACCTTTGCTCCCTGCGACCAAATGAAGACAAACTATGCTTTTCTGTTGTGGTGACGCTGGACGAAAATGCCAATATTAAAAAAGAATGGTATGGACGCACTGTCATCTGTTCGCAAAAAAGATTTGCATACGAAGAAGCCCAGCAAGTACTGGAAACCGGTGAAGGTATTTATGTTACCGAACTCCTAACGTTAAACAAACTGGCTTATAAACTACGCGAAAAGAAATTCGCCCAGGGAGCCATCTCATTTGAAACCGAAGAAGTAAAATTTACCCTTGATGAAAACGGCAAACCAACCGGGGTTTATAAAAAAGTCCGCCAGGATGCGCATAAGCTTATTGAGGATTTCATGCTGCTCGCCAATAGAAAAGTAGCAGAGTTTATCTTTCTGAAAGACAAAGAATTGCACGACCGTCCTTTTGTGTATCGTGTGCATGATACGCCCAATGAGGAAAAACTGGAAAGCTTTGCTAAAGTAGCGGCACGGTTCGGGCATAAACTTGATTTTACCACATCCAGAAACGTGGCTAGTTCCATGAATAAATTGCTTGAAGAAGTGGAAGGCAAACCGGAACAGAATATCATCCAGAACCTGGCCATAAGAACCATGCCGAAAGCGTTTTATACCACACATAAGAGCAGTCACTACGGACTGGCGTTTGATTATTATACCCACTTCACCTCCCCTATCAGGCGATATCCCGACGTGATCGCACACAGGCTCCTCGCTTATTACCTGGAAGGCAAGAAAGGCATTGACCAGGACTATATTGAAACCCAGGCCAAGCATTCATCAGAAATGGAAGTACGTGCCGCCGAGGCCGAAAGGGCATCCATCAAGTTCAAGCAGGTAGAGTATATGCAGGACAAAGTGGGTGAGGTTTTTGAAGGACTTATTTCAGGGGTTACCAACTGGGGCGTCTATGTTGAGATCATAGAAAACAAATGCGAAGGCATGGTGCGCATGAGCTCACTTGATGATGACTATTATGTGCTTGATGAAGGGCAGTATATTATCCGCGGCACCAATACCGGAAAAATGTACCAGCTTGGTGATGTGGTGCATGTTAAGGTTATCGAAGCGAATTTACAACAAAGGACGATTGATTTTGAGTTCGCCGATTAGGCGTAAGGGGTAAGGCGTAAGTGGCTGGTGCAAATCTAATTAATGGCGTCATTGCGAAAAAGGAGTCAGGGATCGGGGGCTGACGCATACCTAATTAAGAGCCTCATTGTGAACGTAGCATCAGAGCGATAGCGAAGATGCGGAGTGCGGCAACCCGAAGGCTCATGGAGCGTAGCGTAATAATCTGTTTGGGAAACGCTCCGAAAGATTTTAATAGCTTAACTAATAAAAACTCATTCGCTCGAGCCAGTTTGTAACTGGCTCGGAATAATAAATCAAGTTTGTAACTTGCATCATATGAATACTAACGCTCGAGCCAGTTTGTAACTGGCTTGGAATAATAAATCAAGTTTGTAACTCGCGTCCTATGAGTACTAAATATACCATAAGAAACAAAGGGCTTTATTTTTTGACATTCACTACAGTCCAATGGGTTGATCTGTTTTCAAGGCAAATATATCGTGACATCATGATCGACAGTTTCAAGCATTGCCAGGAAAAGAAAGGGCTTCATTTACATGCTTATGTCATCATGAGCAATCATTTACACCTGATAGCTTCCGCCGAGAATGAAGTAAAGTTGTCCGGAATTGTCAGAGAC
>Ga0207032_1112_pt1 | contig 23362 bp, 13 predicted proteins | sample Alteio_BWMinCont_38_FD_153308 | JGI IMG/M metagenome (GOLD analysis project Ga0207032, IMG submission 153308) | Enriched cells from forest soil in Barre Woods Harvard Forest LTER site, Petersham, Massachusetts, United States -... | ecosystem: Environmental > Terrestrial > Soil > Temperate forest >... | reverse complement strand
GGGCAGGTCGTAAATCCAGTAGGAGCTGATGATGTGGGTCACGTCAAAGTCAGAATTGCCACGGCATACGCGGAGATTTCGCAGATCGCAAACAAACCCCGTATCCACGGTGTTAACAACGCTCGAAGTGTTGTCGATCGAATGCGAAAAGGTATAGTCGAAGTCCATCTGCAAACCGTGGGACACGCGCTTGCGAAGGATGACGAGCAAGCCGTTGTAGTTCGACGAAGAATTGCTGGTGACGTACGCGATACTCGCGGCTTGGCCAGCAAGACCGATGTTCGGCGCCAAGAGACCAAAAGCGTTCATAGAAACCATGAAGTCGCTGATGTCTCCGTTGCTGAAGAATTGGGACAGACTGCTGCCGGCTAGAACGGCCGTGCATGTGGCACCGAACGCCTGCTGGCAAGTGATGCCATTGAACGCTTGAAATTGGTTTTCGAAGAACGGCTGCGTGGCGGGGGTGGTGTTCGCACGGACGGCAGTTGCAATATTGTTGAAAGCGGCGATCAATCCCTGCCCGGAGGCGGTGTCTTTGAAGTCCACGATCTGTGCAGCGTCGGACTGGGCGAAAAGCCGACGACCAAGCCTCCCGACGTAGTCCACTTCCAATAACATATTGGCCGGCAGTTCGCGCTGAACGCTCAATCCAAAGACGTCCTCATAGGGAGTCTTGAACTTGGGATCCACTGCGTAGATAAACTGGTCTTGCTGCACCCCGAAAGGAAATCCCGTGGAATCTACGAACGGGGTTATGGGGCGCGTGATTACAGGTGGAACAACTGCCACCGGCGGCGTCGTGAGGCTGGTGAACCGCGGGTCTGTCTGCAAGGAGGCCACCGGATCGGCCTGGCCGAAGAGCTGCGAAGCGCTGTTTTGGAACAGGAAGCTCAGCTGATCCGCAACGAACGAAAGTGTGCCCGCCACACGATCATAGACGATTGAACCACCAGCACGCACCGTGGTCTTGCGATCACCAAACAGGCTGCTTAGCAATCCACCTTTAAAGGAGGGATTCCAGGCAATGCCGAGGCGCGGGCCGAAGTTGGCCATCGAGGGGCTGTAGTAACCCTTGGCATGGTTCGCCGGACCTCCCAAGTCATAGGTAAGTACAGGGGCAGCAGCGGGGCCAGAAATCCCGGCCGCACCGTTCTGGACTCTGGTTGAGAACAACTGGCTCAGACCGACGTTAGGAACGGTCTCGAAACCATTGGCTTCGAAAGGCACTCCATAGTACGACCAGCGAAGGCCATAGGTAAGTGTGAGGTCATTGCGCATCTTCCAAGAGTCTTGCCCATAGAACTCGTATTCATTGTAGTGAAAGTCGCGACGCTTGCCCGTGCCGGGAGGTTGAGGGGCCAACGCGACATTGTAATTGAAATTTGTTTGCTGATTGGCGAACCGCCCGAGCAGAAAAGTAAAAGTGCTGTCCCACTCATTGCGTTCCGTCTGGCTGTTCACGAAATCGGAAGGCCGCAAAGTGGAACCGTTCGGTCCCAGGCTGCTCAAGTTTCCGCCGATTCCGATACCGATAAAATTGAAATCATTCGTGAGAGAGGATTTCTGGCGAATAGGCCGCAAATCCGTGCCGAATTCAAAAGTGTGTCTGCCGTGGATCATCGTGTAATCATCGCGGATGGTCGGAACAGGGACGGTGCGGCTCTGAATGTTGAAACCATTGAAAAACGCTCCGCTGTACGGCCCGTAGGTGAATTCATTGGGAAATGTCGGGAAAGCGCCCGGCCCAGCCGGAAAATTATTAAATTGGCGAGTTACTCCGAAAATAGCACTATTGATGTTGTTTGAGTTGATGGTCCAGGTATGTCCGACGACGTAGGTGTATGTCTTGTCTTGAAATAGCTGTGCTGGAGGATCGCCGGGGAATTGCTGAACATCCTGTGTATCATTCTCGCGGACGACGTTGAACTTTCCGAAAAGGGATTGCTTCGAGTTGATCTTAAAATCTATTCGAGTCACATAGGTGTTGTGGTCCACGCGGTTCGGGGCATTAAACCGGAAGAAGCCGGTATTTATCCCGTCGCCGCCCGTCAGATCGTTGGCTTTGGGATAGCGGCTGGTGATCAAGGTAAGCAAAGCGGGATCGGCTCCGATTCCCTGGGGGTCGAGGGCGGCCACTTGGGCAGCCGTCAGAATGGTGATGCACTGGGCAGTGACAGGATCGTTCAATCGGGCAAATCGGTTGCAAGCGTTGCCCTGCGAATCCGTACCGGTGTGAACGTAGGCAAGCCCACCATTGCGAACCTGGTCCAGCGGCACAGTGCGGGCTTGTGCGCTTTGGCTAGCGTCGCGGCGTCCTTCATAATTGAAAAAGAAGAACAGCCTATCTTTCTTAACCGGACCACCCACTGAACCGCCAAACTGGTTTCGTGTTAGGGCTGGACGAGGAATCCCAGCGCTGTTGTTGAAAAAATCGTTCGCTGCCGTGGCGGCAGTACGGTTGAATTCATGCGCCGAACCGTGGAAATTATTGGTGCCGCTCTTGGTTACCAACTGCATCTGGCCGCCAGCACTCCGGCCATCGGCGGCCCCATCGTTCGCCGTGGTTACCCGAAATTCCTCAATCGAATCGATGGGAGCGTTCCCCACGGTCGTAAATGCGAAACCGCCCGCTTGATCGTTCACGTCGATTCCATCAATTGTGATGTTGCTCTGATCGGTCCGAGCCCCGGTTACAGCTCCGGCCCGGTTCGCCCCGCCTCCGGCGTTTGGCGTAACACCGGCTTGCAGACCCAGCAGCGTGGAGGGGTTTTCACGGAAGATCGAGGGTAAATTCTCCAAGGCATGGGTATCGAGCACGTTTCCAATGCTCGCATCTGTGGTGTTCAATGTCTCGGAAGTAGCGGCCTTGACCTCGATGAACTGTGTAACCTCGCCGACCTCGAGTGTCGCATTGCGGGTGCTGGTGGTGGCAACAGTAAGTGCTACGTCACTGATTTCGAGTTTCTTGAATCCTGCCTTGGAAAATGCGAGCTTGTAAGCGGACGCAGGCGGGACACGCGGGAATTGGTAGACGCCCACATCATTCGTTGTCGTCTTTAGGTGGATATTGATCTGCTCGTTGTCAAGAGAGACCTCCACGTCACCAACAGCAGCTCCCGACTTGTCCAGGACCACGCCTGTTACGGCCGAGACGTCCTGTGCGCGCAACGGCAGGGAAACAAACAACAAAGACACCAGGACACCCAGAACAAAACCCCTCAGATGCTTCATACACCCCCCTTACATGACGAAAATTTCCCAACCCCGTTTGAGTGAATCAAGAATGAATTGAGAGCAAGACAATGGCCAGAAAATAGTTTTGGGATTGTGTCTAATCTAAACAGGAATAAGCACTTATAGAGCGCCGGGGCAAGCCATTTCCGTAAGGCGTAGAAATGGTTCTAGCAATTTGTAGGGGATACGGAGATATGGATTCGTTAGATGGAAGCTCCGACGAGGATTGAGGCACGCAAGGGACAGTGGTTCGCTTCCTGAGCTATGGTGGGCTGGAGTGAGATATATGGAACTGAGTTTTCAGTGGTCAGCTGTCAGTTTTCAGTAAGGAAGGAGAGAGGTGGGTTTTGAGTTTTTAGTGCGTCGTGAGAAGAGAAAGGCCAGCCGCAGAATAGCCTGCAAACCTTGCGATCCACGAGGGCGGGCAAGCCGAACGGGCGGGCCCTTTCTGGCAAGGTCGGAATCTGCGATCCCGACGGGATCGGGACCTTCGGTCGGCTTCGCTCAGGGTAAACGAGCCCCGTCCCCTACAATTTGAGGGAGGAGCGACACGAAGTGTCGGGCGTGCTGCGAGCCCCTAATCGTTGGAAGTTATTTTCGGGACGCGACCAGAAGCAATTTTTCAGGAGACGGGCTCTGGCTGTTGCACCACGCGTCCATCGTAAAGATGGAGGGAGCGTTGGGCACGATGGGCGTAGCGCGGGTCGTGCGTGACGATGCAGATGGTGGCGCCGTTCTGATGGAGTTCGCTCAGGAGATCCATGACGGCGTCGCCGTTTTTCGAGTCCAAGTTTCCGGTAGGCTCATCGGCCAGCAGGATCAAGGGATCACCGACGAGGGCGCGGGCGACGGCGACACGTTGCTGCTGACCTCCGGAAAGCTGCGCGGGATAGTGCTTGGAGCGATGAGCCATTTCGACGCGCTGCAAAGCGGCTTGCACTTTTTCCTTGCGTTCGGAGGAAGCCATGCCCCGGTAGGTGAGCGGCAGCTCGACGTTTTCCTGGACGGTGAGATCGCCAATCAAATTGAAGGCCTGGAAAATGAAGCCGATTTCGCGGTTGCGAATGCGCGAGCGGTCGCCGAGCTTCAGGCTGGAAACGGCCTGGCCGTTCAGCGTGTAAGTCCCTTCGGTGGGGGAATCGAGGAGGCCGAGAATGGCGAGCAGGGTGGACTTGCCGCAGCCGGAAGGGCCGGCAATGGCCAGGTATTCCCCCTTATTGATTTCCAGATCGATCGCGGACAAGGCGTGCGTCTCGAGGTCCTCGGTGAAAAAGATCTTGCTGACGCCTTGCATCTTGATGAGCGAGCCATTTGCTGAAGTCATCGGAACAGCCTCCAAACTGAAATTTCACTAACGCAAACGAATACGGGGAAAAGCATCCCAATTGGACATGTCGGAGAGAACGACTTTGTCTCCGACCTTCAAGCCTTGCAGGATTTCCACGGTGTTGACGGAACTCTTGCCCAGAGAGACGGTGACGCGCTCGGCTTCCGAGCCATCACCCACCAATTTAAACAAGCCGATGGTGCTGCCGGTCTGGCCGTGAACCGGCCTGCCAACATAGAGGACGTCCTTCAAATTTTCGATTTCGATGGTGCCATCAACGCTGAGGTCCGGACGGGCACCCGGCGGAAGCGCGTCGGTAATGGACACATCCACGGTGACGGTGCCGTTCAGCACGGAGGGGTCAATGCGGGAGACGTGGCCCTTCACAACGCCATTTCTGGTGTCAACGGCCGCCAGCTGGCCGATAGCCACAACATTGGCTTGGGTCTCGGCGATCTTGATTTCGGCTTTGAGGTGTTTGGGATCGGCAACGCGGGCAAGATTGGTCCCGGGGGTCACGTGCTGGCCAACCTCAACAGGGACGAGTTGCAGAACGCCCTGGATGCCGGCGCGAACATGGAGACCATCCGCTTGACTCTTCTTGAGATCGTAGAGCGCGCGTTGCTGGTCGACCTTGGCCTGTTGCACAAGCAAGCGGGCCGTTGCGGTGTCGACAGCATTGGCAGTGCGGTCTTCCTCGAGTTTGAGGCGAATCGCGAGCTGCTCCATTTTCACCTTGGAGAGCTGCGCGGTGAGTTCGGAGGTGAGCCCTTCGGCGCGAAGCTTGTCATCCACTTCGTGCTGGATTTTGGCCTGTTCGTAGTCGCTGCGGACTTGGGCGGTGTTGGCCTTCTGATTCAGGAGATCACTACCCACTTGTACTTTGAGGTTCGCGTAGTCCGCTTGCGCGCCTTTAAGCTGGTATTCAGCGTCCAGGAGGTCACGTTGCAACTCCGGATTCGAGAGTTCCAGAATCACGCTGTTGGGCTGCACGGCGGCTGTGGTGCCGGCATGAATGACAATGCGGTCCACGCGAGAATCGGTCTGCGCAGGGATCCAGCGGATGTCCTCGGGAACCAGGGTTCCGAGACCGTGGACTTCGATGAGCATCGGGCCGCGCTTCACGTCATCGGTCCAGACGGTGGCTTTGTCGACGGCGGGAGCGGCAGGGCGGAGGCGCGAGACTCCGTAGGAGACGCCTGCCAGCGAAACGATGGCAAGCGCGACATAGATGATGCGGCGGATCTTCTTGGCTCTGGCGTTCGATGGGCGTTGGATATCCATGGCTTCTTTTTATACCCACTCGTGCCGCAAGGCAAGCATGAGGTCAGCATGCCCGGCCCGGCGAGCCGAAACGTAACTTGCCAGAACAGCAACACTTAGCAGGAATCCCGGTACCAGCAGGAAAGACACGGGACCCGACAGACCGACTCCCCATAATAGACGTACGGAAGTGGCTGCCGATAAGTTCCTTGATAAAACCATCGCGATCGCGGCGAGGGCGACAGTAACAAACGGCACCAAGCGCAAGATCTGGCGCAGGCCCAGTACCATACCATTGCTTTTGCCACGAGACATGTGAATCTTGGTGGCCCCCGCTCGACTGACACCACAGGCTACAAATTCATAGACGCTAACACTGGCCAGAAGTTTGGTGAGGGCGTTGAGAAAACGGAGGGAGGCGCTCATGATTTGCCCTCCTCTGCCGGCATGGCCAGCACGCGACTCATTACCATCGAGAGCCTTTGCCAGTAGGCGGTATCTTCGGTGAGCTGCTTACGGCCCCGGTTGGTGATGCAATAAAACTTGGCCCTGCGATTGTTGTCGGAAGTGCCCCATTCCGCGGAGATCCAACCGCGCTGCTGGAGGCGAACGAGCGAAGCATAGATGGTGCCCTGATTAAGGAGAACCTGGTTGTCGCTGACCTGCTCAATACGGCGGGCGATGCCGTAGCCGTGCAGCGGTCCCATTGCTTCGAGGGTGCGCAGAACCATAAGGTCCAAAGTGCCCTGGAGAAGATCGAGTTTGGAATCAGCCATGAAGCCTCCTGTGTGATGGCCACACGAGGTTAGCATGGGCTGTGTGGGAACGCCACAGGAAAACGGAATCGGGAAATGAGATGGCGCAGCCTCCGCGGACCGTCCGGGGCAAGCGTTTGGAGCGGACTTTGGACGAGCGCTGGAGCTCCATTGTCATGGTGATGCTCACTCACACCTCAAAGCATTCATAGGGTCGATGCGCGTGGCGCGAAGAGCTGGCAGGTAGCCGGCCAGTCCCGCTACTACCAGTAGAAGACTCAACACAGCCAGAAAAGTTCCCGGGTCCGAAGGCTCAGTCTTGAAAAGAAGGGAGGCAATCCCTTTGGACGCGGCAATGGAAGCGACGCATCCGATAGTGACGCCGAGGAGGGCGAGGCGCAGTGTCCTCGCGAGCACACTCAATTGGACTCGCGCGGGGGTAGCACCGAGGGCCATGCGCACGCCAATCTCCTGGGTTTGACGCGAAACAGAATAGGAGATGACGCCATAAATGCCGAGAGCCGCAAGAACGAGGCCCAAGGCAGCGAAGATGGCGACCAGCAGCACGAAAAAGCGACGCGGCGAAACGGAATGATCGACGAGAGTTTGAACAGGCCGGAAAACAGTGGCCGGCTGCGCAGGATTGAGCTTGCGAAGAGTGCCGACCACTGTAGGCGTGAGCACGTCGGGCGGAAGCTTCGAGCGAACCACCAGTTCGGCGCCTTCGGGACCTGCCTGGGTCGTTGGAAGATACATCTCCGATCCGATTGACCCTTCGAGGTTGCTTACGCGAACGTCGGAGACTACACCGATAACCTGGGCAGGGTACTTGCCCATGCCGAGGGCAAGCCGGCCGAGCGGATTCTGGCCGGGCCAATGACTGCGAGCCGCGGTCTCATTGATGATTACGACAGGCGCGGAGCTCGAGGAATCCTGCCAGGAGAAATCGCGGCCGGAGAGCAAACGGATGCCCAGGGCATCGAGGTAACCTGGCGTGACGATGCGAACAATGGCGCCATTTTCCGCGTCTTTGGGATAGTCGCGCCCGACGGCATAGAGCCCCCAGCTGCGATTGCGATCGAGAGGCAACATGTCGGCAATGCCGGCGGATTCGATGCCGGGAAGGTCTTTCACTTGCCGCAAGATTTCCTGGAGGATTGCGCCACGCTTCACGGCATTGCCTCCGTCGTCATAGTCGATGGTAAGAGCGGCGGCGTGGCTGGGCTGAAAACCGAGGTCAACGTCAAGGACACGGAGAAAGCTGCGCAGGAGCAAGCCTGCGCCGACGAGCAGAACACAGGCGAGCGCCACTTCCGAAACAACCATGACGGAGCGCATGCGATCGTGCTTTCTGCCTTCACTGAGTCCACGTCCGGCGTGTTTGAGAGCTTCCTGCACGTTGTCACGGGAAAGGATGAGGCCGGGGGCGAGACCGAAGAGAAACCCCACGGCAAGGGTGATGAGCAAGGTCCAGGCGAGGGCCGCGCCATCGACACGCAAGCTGCTGAGCAAAGGGAGAACGATCGAGCCCTGATGCGCGAGATACGTGGTGACCGCGAGAGCCAACCCCACGCCAAGGATTCCGCCCGCGCCGGAAAGCACCAGACTTTCTGTAAGAAGTTGTCGAACAAGCCTCCCGCGAGTTGCGCCGAGAGCCATGCGCATGGCGAACTCCCTGCCGCGCGAAGCCAGGCGCGCCAGCAGGAGATTCGAAAGATTCACGCAGACGATGAGGAGGATGAGAGCGACTGCGCCCCAGAGGACAACCAACGAGCGGCGTAACTTGCCGGTGACGTAGTCCTTGAGCGAGGACAAGTCTGCGGTGTACTCCTCGAACCACTCGGGATGCGCGGCCCTGAATTGCGGGAACAAAATGTTGGCCTCCGCTTGCGCCTGGACCACCGAGATGCCGGGCTTGAGGCGCCCAAACATCACCACGGTGTTTCCCCAATTGCGCATGTCATCCATGATTCCCGGGATGAAGACATCAGTCTTGAGGCCGGGCCAGAAAACAGAAGGAAAATCGAAAGAGGCCGGAAGCACGCCAACGACAGTCGTCGCTCGGCTATTGAGAGTCAGAGTCTGACCGACGATGGAGGGATCTGCACCGAGTTGCTGCCAGAACGCGTGGGTCAGCAGAACTGCAGGCGGACCGCCCTTGACGCATTCCGCGGGGAGAAAGTCGCGGCCCTGAACCGGCTGCACACCCAATGTTTGAAAGAAATTGTCCGCGACCATGACGGACTGAATGTGCTGCGGCTCGCCGCGGCCGGTCATGTTGAAAGCGGAGTCGCCCCAAAAGGGCATGAACGAAGTAATCTCCTGAAACGATTGATTGTGGCGGCGAAGTTCTTCGTACGAGGCAACATTATAAGTGACCGCGGAGAGGCCACCTACGCCGTGGTTGGCGGTGATCCAGGTCAATTGATGTGATTCAGGGAATGGAAGCGGACGTAGAAGGATGGTGTTGACTACGCTGAAGACGGCGATGTTTGCGCCGATGCCCAGAGCAAGAATCAGGATGGCGATCAAGGTGAACGCGCGATCTTTGAGAAGTGTGCGGATGGTGTAGCGCAGATCCTGCAACAGCACATCGCGTGCGGAGGGCCCGCGCGAGTCTCGTAACGCGTTCATAAGTGTGCCTCAGTTGGAACGGGAAAAAGAGAGATGGTGGCGTTAGAGCGTAAGAGCCCACCCTTACAAACCAAGGGTGGGGCACCCTCAAGTTCATGGGACGGGCGGCGTGAGATCGGCTCTCGGCGAAACGCGTTGAGTATGCGGAAGAAGAGGGAGCCTTTTGTGTTCATGCGCGGACTCACTCGTACCTTAGGGCGACCATGGGGTCGATGCGCGTGGCGCGGCGGGCGGGGATGTATGTAGCCAGAGCCGCTACAAGCGCCAGCGCCAAGAGCGAAATTCCGACGCTGGAGAATCCGAAGGCTTGCACGCCGTAGAGCATGGAATTGATCAGTCTGCCGAGAACATAGGCCAAGGGGATTCCGATAAGGATGCCGATGCCGGTCAAGCGGGCGACGTCCAAGAGGATCATCCAGCCGACGCGTTTGGGTTCGGCGCCGAGGGCCATGCGCACGCCGATTTCGCGCGTGCGCTGGGTGACGGTGTACGCGAGAAGCCCGTAGATGCCCATGGCGGCAAGGAGAGCCGCGAGACTGCCAAAAATCAGTGCGAGCAGGGCTACGAGGCGACTGGAAGAGAGTTGCAACTCGATTTGTTCGTCGAAGGAACGCACGTCATAAATGGGCAAGCTAGCATCGAGTTCGCCGATTGATTGACGGACAGAACTTGCGAGCGCGACGGGATCGCCGGCGGTGCGGACATAGTAGGTGAGCGAAGTGACGCCCTTCTCCTGCGGGTATGGAACGTAGACAAAGGATTTAGGCTTTTCGTTGATGTTCGAATGATGGCTGTCCTGAACGATGCCGACGATTTCCTTGTCCAAGGGATCGGAGCCGCCGCCGAACTTCATGTGGCGGCCTATAGCATCGCCGTTTGGAAAAAACTCCTTGGCCATGGTGGCATTGACGATGACCACCTTCGGACTGTCTGGGCCGTCCTGCCGAGTGAATTCGCGCCCGCGAATGAGGGGAATACGCAGATTTGAGAAATGGCTGGGACCCACCCCGTTGCGCAAGACATCGCGAGTGCCGGAGAGTTCGGCGGGCTCGCCCTCGACGGTGACGTTGGAGCCGCGATCGTCGTCGGCGATAAGCGGTTCCTGAACTCCACTCAAGGATTGCACGCCCGGCAGCGCGGCTACTCTGTCCTCCAGCCGTTGGTAAAGGGCGAGGCTGCGTGGCTCATCATATCCATTCAGTTGAGGAGCAACGGAAAACTGGAGGACGTGAGCGGTTTGGAGTCCCAAATCAACATTTTTGAGATTGTAGAGGCTACGCACGAAACCGCAGGCGCCGGTCACGAGCAGAAGTGTCAGAGCGACTTGCGAAATCACCAGCGCCTGGCGAAGGCGCGCGTGACTGTGCGCGGAGAGAACTGCGCCGCCCTGCTCTTTCAGGGTGTAGGCGAGCTGAACACGAGTGGCGTTCAGGGCCGGTACGACGCCGAAGAATATTCCTGCGATCAGAGCAAGCGCGGCAGTAAAGATCAGGACGGGACCATCGAGCGCGCCCGAAAGCCCATCGGCAATTTGATTGGTGGAAGCGAAATGGACGAGCGCGTTGCTCATCCAACTGGCGATAGCCAGACCGAGAAACGCGCCTAAAGAGGACAACAAACAGGACTCGATGACCAGCTGGCGGATCAGCCTCCAGCGGCTGGCGCCGAGAGAAAGGCGAACACTGATTTCCTTCTGGCGCGCCGCGCCTCGAGCCGTGAGCAGGCCGGCGACGTTGGCGCAGGTAATAAAAAGCACCAGCCCGACCATGCCCATCAGAGCTAGGAGTTGCGGCCGCGTGCCGTTTTCGAGGAGGGGACGGCCGCGCGCGCCCTCGCGAAGCACGAGTTGTTTCGCAACGAACGCGGCCTTTTTCTTCTCGTCCATTCTGGAATTGAAGGCCAAATCGTCTTCGAGCAAAGCATGGTAAGCGGGCGCCATGGCGATGGCCGCCTGGTCCAGCGAAATTCCGTGCTTCAAGCGTGCAATCAATTTGATCCAATAATCCTTGTGGTCCGTGAGGCCGCTCCACCCCGGCGTGATTACCGGTTTCATGGTGATGGGGAGATAGACATCCGGGATCATGCCCAGTTGAATGCCACCGAAGCCGGGCTGCACAACACCAACAACGGTCATGAGCTGATTGTTGACGAGCAAGAGCTGGTTCAGAACGCCGGGATCACCGCCGAACCGTTTTTTCCAGTACCCGTAACCCAGAACGACGACAGGATTGGCGCCGACGGTTGCTGTGTCGTCGGGAATCAGAACTCTGCCAACCGCGGGTTGGACGCCGAGCGTGGAGAAGTAATTGCCGGAGACGAGTTCCGCATTGGCGCGCTCCGTGGCGCCTCGAAAGGAAGCGCTGATGGGGAAATTAGCCTTGGCTGCAAGCCCGGTGAAAACGCTGTTGTGCTCCTGAAGATAGGTGTACATCGGATAGGTAAAAGATTCCGAGCCGTCGCCTTCATCCGAGCTGACGTGCCCGCTCCTCGGTCCGGGAGCGTAAAGCAAAACCAATTCCTCAGGGTGCGGGACCGGCAATCTTTGCAGAAGAACCTGGCGCATTACGGAGAAAATGCCGCTGTTCGCACCGATGCCGAGGGCGAGAGTGAGCACGGCGATGGCGGTGAAAGCGGCATTCTTGTAGAGCAGGCGGATGCCGAAGCGGATGTCTTGCAGCAAGGTTTCCAGCCACGGGAGGCTGCGGTGGCCGCTGACAGGTTCCTGAGTATGTTCGGTCATGAGAGTTTGCTCCGCTCAAGTAAGCTGACGCGGTGGGGGTCTTGCCGGTTCATTGCACACCGCCGGCGGCTGCCGTGGTCTGCTCGCTGACGACCCAGCCATCTCCCAACTGGATGAGGCGACTGCCGTAGCTGGCATTTTTCTCGGAATGAGTGACCTGAATGATGGTCGTTCCGCCTTCATTGAGTTTCTTAAACAGCTCCATGATCTCCTCGCCTTGCGCGGAGTGGAGATTGCCGGTGGGCTCGTCGGCAAGAATGAGCTTGGGATTCTGGATGACCGCACGAGCCACGCCGACCAGCTGCTGCTGGCCGCCGGAGAGCTGATTCGGGTAAAGATCTTTTTTTCCGACGATGTTGAAGCGGTCGAGAGCGTCGCAGACCAGGCTGGCACGCTCTTTCTGCGGAACGTTGCGGTACGAAAGCGGGATTTCGAGATTTTCGTAGACGGTGAGATTGTCGATGAGGTGGTAGCTCTGAAAAACAAAGCCGATATTGTGCTTGTGGAGTTCGTTGCGCTGCTTGAGGCTGAGTTTGTGAACGGGTTGCTCGAGAAAAAAGTATTGGCCGGACCAAGCAGCGTCAAGCATGCCGATGATGCTGAGCAGTGTGGACTTCCCTGCCCCGGAGGGCCCCATGATGGTGACGAACTCGCCGGATTGGATATCGAGAGTGATGCGGCGGAGGACGAAGAATTTTTGCGCTCCGGCTTCGAAAGCTTTTTCAATGCTACGCAGTTGAATGAGAGGCTGCACAGTGGCTCCTTATCTATTCATACCGAAGCGCCATCATGGGATCGACCTTGGACGCGCGGCGCGCGGGCAGAAAGCTGGCGGCGGCAGCGACGATGGCCAGAAGCATAACGCTCATCACCAAAGTTGCCGGATCGCGAGGCTTCAGGCCATAGAGTAACGAAGCCGCGGTGCGCGCGGCAAGGAGCGAAAGCGCGCCGCCCACCGCGACCCCTACCGCGAACAATGCCCCCGCCTCGCGCATAATCATGCCAATGACGTTACCACGTTGTGCGCCCATTGCCAGGCGGATGCCGATCTCGTTGGTCCGGCGAGCGACGGTGTACGAGATCACGCCGTAGAGCCCGATGGTTGCCAGCAGCACGGCAAGGAATCCAAAAAAGCCGGAGAGCGTGGCCATCAAACGCTCGCGAAGAAGCGAATCGCGAATTTGGGTTGGCAGGGTGTGAAATTCGATGACGGTTTGCGGGCCGTCCTGCAAGATGGCTTCCTTAATGGCAGGAAGCGAGGCAGACGGCGGAAGACTGGAGCGAATGAGGAATTGCGGGAAGTTGTCCGGGTGATCATCCTGCGCCATGGCGACGTAGACCAGGGGAATGGGCTCCTCGCGCAAGTCCGAATATTTCGTGTCCTTGGCCAGGCCGATGATGAGGTACGTGGGCGTGGGGCGGCCGACGTAACTCTGAATCAGGAATTTGACGCCCACAGGATTTTGCCCGTTCAGAAACTTTTTCACGAAGGTTTCGTTGACGATGGCGACCTTGGGGGAATTGGAATCGTCGTGAACGTCAAAATCGCGGCCTGCGAGTAAGGGAGTGCGGAGGGTTTTGAAGTAGCCCGGCGTGACGCGGTTGAACCACGGGATGAATTTGCGCTTCTCGTCGCCTTCGATAAGGATGTTGTCGTTCCAACTGTTGCCGCTGATGGGCACGATGCCGGCGTCGGCGGCGCCGTCCACACCGGGCAGGGCGCGCAGGCGGTCAAGGAGGTCGCGCTTGAAAGCCTGGCGCCGCTCGGCCGGAATGTTCAGGTGCGTGAGATCCAGATCGGCGACGATCATGCCGTCCTGGCGAAAACCGGGATCGAGGGTCATCAGGTTGCGCAGGGTGCGCACGAAGAGAAGAGCGCCGACGAGCAGGACAAGGGACAGCGCGACTTGGGTGACAACCAGGATGCGCCGGAGACCGAAGCGTTCGCGGCCGGAGGTCATCCCGCGACCGGCAGCTTTAAGAACCGACACAGGAGCAACTTGTGTTGACCGTAGAGCGGGCGCCAGCCCGAAAAACACACAGGTGAGCACGGCTATCAGCGCCGTGAAAGCGAAGACGCGCCAATCCGGCCGCAAGTCCATGAATAGCGGATTGCCTTGAGTGCTGAGAAATGACACCAGAAACCGGCTAAGGACTTGAGCGAGGCCGGCACCAAACGCCGCGCCGATCACTGACAGGAGAAGGTTCTCGGAGAGCATCTGGCGCAACAAGCGGCCTCGCGAAGCGCCTAAGGCCAGGCGGACTCCCACTTCGCGCTCTCTCGCGCTGGCGCGTGCAAGGATCAAGTTGGCGAGGTTGGCGCAGGCAATCAGCAGCACCAACGCGGCGATGGCCAGGAGTGTCCAAAGGGGATTCTCGTAATTGCGGCGCAGAGAGGAGAATCCGTTGTCGGCGGGAAACGCGGCGAAGCGATACGACATGTAGTTCTTCACATCTTCGGGGCGGAATACCGGAGGCACAGTGGCTTCCAGAACCGCTGGCGAAATCACGTTGAGCTGGGCGGTGGCTTTCTCGAGGGTCCAACCAGGTTTCAGGCGGCCCATCGAAGCGAGCCACCAGCCTTGGCGCATGTCGAGGAGGCTCTCCTCGCCGCGGATAAGCGGCTCAGAGCAAATAGGTACGGCTACATCGAAGGAGCGCCCGATTTCCACACCGAAGAATCCCGGCGGAGTGACCCCAATGATGGGAAAGGGATGACCTTCGAGGGTGAGCTGGCCGCCGAGCGCTGAAGGCCGCCCGCCAAATTCGCGTTGCCAAAAGGCATAGCTGATGACCGCGCCGGGAGCGCCGCAGCCGCGGCGATCATCCTCGGAAGTAAGAAGGCGGCCGAGGAGGGGCTGGAGGTCCAAGACCTTGAAGAAGTCACCGCTGACATAGATTCCCTGGGCGTAGCGCGCCTCGCCGGCAGGTGCGAGATTGAAGCTGTCGGCAGCCCAGGCAAAAATGCTGGAGAAGCCTTGCTGGTGGTCGCGAATCTGCTCCCACATGGGATTGGTGATCTGGCTGTAGCGGCCTTGGTGGCGGCCCGTGGACGAGCGGCGGTCGGCGATCCGCACGACGGAAAGCTCCTGGGGATTATGGACGGGAAGGGTGCGAAGACGGACGGCATCAAGGAGTTGAAAGATGGAGGTATTTGCGCCGACCCCAAGGGCTAAGGACAGCACCGCCACGGCGGTAAAACCGGGATTCAAACGAAGAAGACGGGCACCGTACCGCAAATCCTGCCAAAGTGTTTCCATCTCGCACACCTCCGCGTCTAGCCAAGGCTAAGCCCTAAGGATAGGACGATGGAAGAGCCGTTTGGTCGGTATGGATTGCTAATTTTCTGCTTCCGGCCTGGAAGAGTCTACCCAAGTCATTGATTTGATTGAGCGTCTTCACCGTCGCTCCCAGGCTATTCGCACCGAAGGGCGATCAGAGGATCGACACGAGTAGCGCGGCGCGCGGGGAGGTAGCAAGCGAGAACCGCTGCCACCAATAGCACGACGGCAACAATGGAGAGTGCTATGGGATCGATTGCGGCGACCCCGTACAAGATGGATTTCATGGTACGGCCGACAAAGTACGCACCAGCCAGGCCGATGACCAGCCCGCCAAACGCCAGCAGCATTCCCTCCTGAAGCACCAACCGAAGCACTTGCCGAGGTCCGGCGCCGAGCGCCATCCGCAATCCGATTTCGTGAGTTCGCTGCGCGACAGCGAAGGACATGACGCCATAGATGCCGATGGCCGCGAGCAGTAGCGCCACGGCGGCAAACGCCGCGAAAAGCTCGGTGGCAAAGCGATCGCCCGCCAGCGATTCGTCTACTAGTTGATCCATGGTCCTGACTTGGTCTAAGGGCAGATCGGGATCCACGGAGCGGACCGCAGCGGCTATGGTGTTGGTCATACTCGCAGGATCACCGCTCGTGCGCACGCTGATTCGTACCGAGGGCAAAGGATTCTGCCAAAAAGGAACGCTGATTTCCGGGGAGCTTTCTCTGCGAACGCTCCGGTTATGGACGTCGTGATAGACGCCGACGATATTCCATTCGATGGGGGGTCCTAACGTGCTAATTCCCAGCTTCTTTACCACGACACGCTGTTTCAGAGGATCCATGTTGGAGAGATATTTTTTCACGAGGGTTTCATTCACCATGGCGACGGGAAGAGTGTTGGCGACGTCTTGTTCCGTGAAGTCGCGCCCCTGCGTGACCTGTATTCCAAAGGTGCGGAAATATCCGGGGGTGACCAAGTTGAATCCGGCGCCGGGGAGGTCGGAAGGATCGACCACAGGCTGTCCTGCGATGCTGAAATTCATGCCCCAACCCGTCCAGACAATCGGAGTGGCGCTGGAAGCTGCGGCGGACGAGATTCCCGGGAGCGCCGAAATCTTTTCAAGCATCGGGCGATAGAACGCCGTGATCTGTTCGGGCTGCGGAAATCGATCAAAGTTGATCGGAAGCGCAAAGGTGAGGATATGGTCTTGCCGAAAGCCGAGGTTCACGCGTGTCAATTTCCAGAAGCTGTGGATGACGAGACCCGCGCCGGCAAGCAGGGTCAGCGCTAAAGCAAACTCCGTCACGACTAAGGTCCGGCGCAATCCATGCCGGCCCGCGTTGGACGCGGAGCGCCCGCCTTCCTTCAACACGTCGTTCAGGTTGCGGCCAGAAATCTGCCAGGCCGGAGCGCAGCCACACAAGACGCCGGCAAAAATTGTCGCCGCCAGACTGAAGAGCAGCACGGACAGATTCAAGCGAATGTCCGCCTCGGTGGGGATGGAGAATTGCGGCAGAAGAACGGCAATCACCTTCAGCAACATCGCTGCAAGTCCGACGCCGAGCGCGCCACCGATCAGCGCCAAAGCAAGACTCTCCGTCAGGAATTGCGAGAAGAGTTGGCGCCGCGTTGCGCCTAGAGAAGCGCGGAGGGCCACCTCTTTCAGCCGGACAGTTCCCCGCACCAGCAGCAGGTTGGCTACGTTGACGCAGGAGATCAGAAGGACAAAGCCCACCGCACCCATCAGTAGCCACAAATCCTTGATCGTGTCGCGACTTGTGAAATTATTCTTCAGCGGTTCCACGCTCACGCCAAGGCCTTTGTTCGAAAGCGGGTAGGTCTCCGCGATGCGCCGGGCGACGCCGTCCATGTCGGCGTTGGCTTGTTGCAGCGTGACTCCTGGTTTCATCCGGCCCATCACCACCATCCAGTGACGATTGTGGGTGATTTGATCCGGCCTGAGCGCCATCGGCACAAACAATTGAGATTCATAGCGATCGGGCATTCCCGCAGCCAGCACGCCAACGACGGTATAAGGTTCTGCATTCAGCCGCACCTTCTGACCGAGGATGTGCGGATCGCTACCGAAACGTTCCCGCCACAACTGATTCGTCACGATCAAGACGTGGTCCTTGCCAGGTTCGCCTTCTTCGGCAACAAAATCGCGCCCCAGTGAGAGCGGTATCCCCTGCATGTTGAAAAAACCGGGCGACATGATGCGCGTCTGCAACGACTCAGGATGGCCGTCGACGGAGAGACTGAAAGTCGCTTCATCCCATGCGACGAGATTCTGGAAGACAGAGTTTTGTTGTTTCCAATCCAGAAAGTCACCGGGAGAAACGACGTTGCGGCCAGTGCTATTGAACTGCGACCACACCATCACGAGTTGCTCGGGATGTGGCATCGGTAACGGCGCCAGTAGCGCTCCATAAACGACGCTGAAGATGGCGGTGTTCACTCCGATGCCGAGCGCAAGCGTCAGAACGGCCACGGCTGCAAACGCGGGATTCTTGCGCAGGAGGCGGAAACCAAATCGCAGATGGCGAAAGAGCGATTCTAGAACCGGGAGGCCGCGGCGGTCGCGGACGGATTCCTTGGTTTGTTCGAGGCCGCCGAGCTTGATCAGCGCCACTCGGCGTGCCTCCTCCACATTCATGCCCGCTCGGAGATTCTCTTCGATGTGCATCTCCAAGTGGCTAGCCAATTCGGCGTGCAGGTCGCGATCAAACTGTTCTTTGTAGAAAATACCGCGGAGGCGGTAAAACCAAGCTCGAATTGATTTCAATAGCATGATTCACTCGTACCTCAGAGCGATCATGGGATCGACGCGGGTGGCGCGGCGCGCGGGGATAAAACTGGCGGCCAGCGCGACGCCGGCCAGAAGGACGCTCGCGCCAACTATTGTAAAAGGGTCGGCGGGCTGGATGCCGAAGAGCAGCGAACCAGCACCGCGAGCGGCTACCAGGGCTAGAACCGTTCCGACTGCAATTCCCAATGCCAGCAGGACCATCGTTTGTTTAAGAACGACGGCGACAATATTTTGACGGCTCGCGCCTAGCGCAATGCGAATGCCGATCTCCGCGCGGCGAAGAGTCGCGATGTAAGAGATGACGCCGTAGAGTCCGATCATGGCCAGCAGCACCGCCAGAAGACCGAAGGAGCCGGAGAGCAATGCCAGCATCCGCTCACGGACAAGACCGTCGCTGATATAGCTCTTCAGCACCTCGAAATCCATGGAGATATCCGGGCTCACGGCGGTGGCTTTCTCCCTCGTTGCTGCGGTAACGGCGGCAAGCGGCGACGAAGAGCGAATCAGGACGGCAGCCCAGGAACCGCCGGCGGGAAATTGCGATGCGGGCGCGTAACTCTCCGCGGGCGGAGATTCCTCTTTCAGGTCCGCATACTTTGTGTCTTTCACTACGCCCACGATTTCGTAGCTCGCCGCAGGGTACCTTGGCTCCGGCGAGGTGTGGATCACCTTTCCGATGGGCTCGCGGCCGGCGAGATATTTCCGCACAAACGATTGGCTCACGATAGCGACGCGAGGCGACGCGGATGTATCGCGATCATTAAAATCGCGCCCCTCGATCAAAGGAATCTGCAGCGTCTGCAAGTAACCCGGGCTGACCCAGCTGAATTTTGACGGACCTTCGTTGCTCTCGACGGTTATGGCAGAGGTCCAACTCCCGGCGAAAGGAAAGTGCGTGGACGTGGCAGCGGATTCGACCAGTGGGATGGATCGAATCTTGGCGAGCAGTTCGCGCCTGGTGGATTCGAAGCGTTCCGGGGAGAGATGCAACTTTCCCAAATCGAGAGAAGCGATCAGGATGCCTTCCTGGCGGAACCCGGGGTCCACTTTCATCAGATTCCAGAAGCTGTGCACGAAGAGCAGGGCTCCGACCAGGAGCACGAGCGAGACGGCAATTTGCGAAACGACAAGCAGCCGCTGGAACGAATGACTCTCTCGCCCGCCCGTTTTACCGCGGCCCGCGCTCTTGAGCGCATCGCCTGGTTCCATTCGTGAAGAACGGACGGCAGGGGCAAGACCGAAGATGACGCTGGTCAGAACCGCTACCACGGCGACAAACGCAAGCACGCGCCAGTCGAGGCTGAGGTCAAGTTGAAACCGGTCGTTTTCCGTGCTGAGGAGTTGCACCAAACTTCGACTGAAGAAACCCGCGAAGGCAACGCCGAGAATCGCGCCGCCGCCAGCAAGCAGCAAACTCTCCGCCAGCAATTGCCGCGCAAGCCGCCAGTAGGACGCTCCGAGCGCCAGGCGTACCGCCATTTCACGCTCGCGTACGCTGGCGCGCGCCAGCATTAGGTTGGCGATGTTGACGCAGGCAATCAACAACACAAGACCAGTGATACCGAGTAACAGCCAAAGAGATGTGGCGTACGTCTCTCCTACCCGGCTTATGCCGTTCCCTCCGGAATAGGCCGTCAGTCTGTAGTTTTTGTAGGTTTTGAGCGCTTCATTGGAATATCCGGTGGGCACAGTGGCGTCGATGAAGCCGGGACTAAGGGAGTCCAGTTCCGCAGAAGTCCGCGCGAGGGTGACGCCTGGCTTCAGCCTGCCCATCACGATCACCCAGAAATAATCGCGCCGTATGAGATTGTTTTCCGCTGGATTAGGATCCGCGTCGGCACAGAACGGCAGGGCGATATCGAATGTCTTTCCAACTTCGAGGCCGGTGAACGATTGCGGAGTGATGCCGATGATTTCGACCGGATGATCATCGACCAAAAGTTTGCTGCCAATGGCGGAGTCCCGTCCGCCAAATTCATTTTGCCAAAAAGCGTAACTCAGCACTACGCCGGGAGCTCCACAACCGGGACGATCATCTTCCGGGCTTAACAGCCTTCCTCGGGCGGGAACAATTCCCAGCGTCGAAAACATTTCGCCACTTACCCAGAGGCCGGTTACCGACTTGGCCTGAGCACCATGGCCGACGGTGAAATCCCATGAATCCCACGCGAAAACGCCGGAAAGACTTTTCTGATGGTCACGGATTTGTTCCCAGAGCGGGTAGGTGAGAAACGTTTCGTTGCCCGCGTTGACGCCGAATCCGCGGTTTCCCCCTTTGAGCTGTACCAAAACCAGTTCTTGCGGCTTTGAAACCGCCAAACTTCGCAGACGCACCGCATTGATCAAATGAAAGATGGCGGTGTTGGCGCCGATGCCGAGGCCCAGCGTAAGTATAGCGGCGATGGTGAAACCAGGGGATTTACGGAGCATGCGGATGCCAAAGCGCAAGTCCTGGAGCAGCGTTTCCAACCACGGGATGCCGCGGCGGTCGCGGACCGATTCTTTTGTTTGTTCGATGCCGCCGAGCTTGATGAGGGCGTTGCGACGGGCTTCTTCGGGACTCATGCCGGCACGAAGATTGTCGTCGATATGCATCTGGAGATGGCTCTCCAGTTCTTCGCTTAATTCGCGATCCCGCGCGCCCTTGCCGAGCAAGCCGCGCAAACGCTGAGCGCTGACAAGCAGCCAGTTCACGCGGATTCCTCCGGAGCGGCCAGAAACTTTGCAAGTATTGCCGTGGTCTGCTCCCATTCGCGGGCTTCACGCACCACTTGTTGCCTGCCCGCACGCGTCAATTTGTAAAATTTTGCTTTGCGATTATTTTCGGAAACGCCCCACTCGGAAGCGATGTAGCCTTCCTGTTCCAATTTCAGAAGCGCCGGATAGAGCGTGCCATAATTGACCGACAAGAGATCGCCGCTGGTTTGCTCGATGCGCCGGGCGATGCCATAGCCGTGCAGCGGCCCTAGGACTTCCAACGTCTTTAACACCATCAGCGCCAGCGTGCCTTGCCAAACATCATTTTTGTCGCCCATAGGACTCCTATTGGAAAGCAATAGTAAGAATGCACTCTTCCTATGGGATGTCAATAGAAGAGTTTTGTCTTTCGACGGGAGGCTGCCGCCGGCAGGCTTTGGGTAAGAGCGCTTCTGGCACGTTTTTTTGTTAATGCGTCCGCCGCGATTCTCCTAGCTTCTTCGCAGAATCAGGCAGCCTGCGATCATGTCGTGCAGGGCCTGCTTTTTCTCGGTGAACGCCGCAATGAGGTACCCGAGGCCGATGCCAAAGGAAACCAGGTTGGTGATGATCTTGGCAAAGTGCCTTCCCGTCGCGCGGCCAAAGCTGACGCGCTGCCCGGCCATGTCCGTCACCACCAGACCCAGCGCCTTCTTCCCGACCGTGGCCTGCCACTCCGAACTTTCCATCCAGGCGTGGTACAGCCATGTCACTGCCAGGCCAACGGTCGCAAAAAGAAAAAAGACCGCGACGATCAGAAAAACTCCCGCATCATTCCATTCTTCATCGGGATGGAACCTGCTCAAAAGCGCGCCTAGTCCCGTAAGAAAAATAAGCGGGATAAGCACCAGAATCACGCCGAAGCCCATCACTACACCGTCGATGAGGAATGCCAGGAGCCGCAGCCAGAACCCGGCATATTCGACGCGGGGAACCGCGGCGTAAGCCTGGGCTCCGGCATACGCTGGAACTGTTACCGGCGGGCCAGCCGTTACCGCAACAACCGGAACCCGCTGCCCGCACGCCCCGCAAAACGCCGCCCCATCTGCCATTGCCGCGCCACACTTGGAACAGTACACGGTGTTTCCTCGTTTGCTTTCTGTCTTTGCCAGAGCATTCAGGAATTGCAGCCAAATCCTACTTTCAACGGCGCACCGTGGTCAATCTGATGCGGCGCGTCTATCGTGCGGAGCGCCTCCGTTGGAAGTGCTGCCGAAATGATCGTGATGGTGGCGCAACAGGAATTGATCGGTCATGCCGGCAATATAGTCGCAGACGATGACGTGCCGCGCCTCCATCCGCGCTAATTCCTCGTAGACCGGCGGCATCGAACCCGGCGTGCTCTGATAGTAGTTGAAAAGTTCTTCGAGGCATCGCACGGAGCGGTCACGGTCTTCCGTGATGGCAGGATGGTTATAAATGTGCGCGAAAAGGAAGCGCTTGAGCTCGGCATTGCGGGCCGCCGCTACCGGGCTGAAACCCGCGAGGCGTTTTGGCGCGCGGCGGATATCCTCCATGGATGAAACGCCGGAGGCCGAAACACGCTGCTCAGTAGTCTCGATGAGATTAGTGGCGAGGGCATCTAGAACGCGTTTGAGGGCTTCGTTGAACTTCAGTTTTTCGCGCGCGCCGGGGTGCGCGGCGTCCACCTGCGCATATACTTCGCCGAAAAACGGAGCTTCCCGGCGGAGCGCGGAAAGATCCAGAAGGTCGGCTTCGAGAGCGTCGTCGATATCCGCGGTGTTGTAAGCAATCTCATCTACCCAGTCGATGAGCTGCGCTTCGAGCGGCGGGAATGAGTTCAGCAGAAATTCGCTGAGTTGCGGAAACTCCCGCGCGGAATAATCCCGCGAGTGCTTGATGATGCCTTCGCGCACTTCGAACGTAAGATTCAATCCGGGAAAATCGAGGTAGCGCTGTTCGAACTGCTCGACAATGCGCAGCGCGTGCAGATTGTGGTTGAAATGCCCGCCGTGCACACGCATCAGCTCATTGAGTTTTTTTTCTCCCGCGTGGCCGAAGGGCGGATGACCGATGTCATGGACGAGCGCGAGCGCTTCGGCGAGGTCGGTGTTCAAGCCCAGCGCGGAAGCGACGGTGCGGGCGATTTGCGCGACTTCCAGCGTGTGCGTCAGGCGATTGCGGAAATGATCGGAAAAGCGCGTGGTGAAAACCTGGGTCTTCGCTTCCAGGCGCCGGAACGCGCGCGAATGGATGATGCGGTCGCGGTCTCGCGCATAAGCGCTGCGGTAGGGATGCTCCGGCTCCGGATAGCGCCGCCCACGGGAAGCCTCCGCGCGCATCGCCCAGGGAGCCGGAGTAGAAACACGTTCGATGGTCCGCTCCATTCTGTCCCCGCAAATTCGCGCAAGGAATGCCGCGCGGCAGGGATCAGGACTTCGGGGAAAGCGAGTCCAGGCCGCGGTCCGCTTGGTCCGCGAGCGGGGTATCCGGGAAATCCTTTTTGATTTGCTGGTAGATGCTGGCCGCTTCCTGCGGCTTGGACTGGCGAAGAACGCCGGCGAGTTCCAGCAGTGCCAGCGGGCGCGGCACGATGACGCTGGGCTTGTCGGCGAGAGCTCGAA